>ERZ781272.216-NODE-216-length-66107-cov-10.673696_pt1 | contig 66107 bp, 59 predicted proteins | sample MGYA00375850_ERZ781272 | MGnify/ENA primary metagenome ERZ781272 (study PRJEB29790, sample SAMN06051246) | human gut metagenome | host: Homo sapiens | place: USA: Cincinnati, Ohio | collected 2013-06-21 | study: EMG produced TPA metagenomics assembly of the Gut...
CGCTGGTGCTGACGGTGCTCATTCTCTCTCTGGTCTATGGCTTTGACCGGCGGGCGGCCGCTGCCGTCTCCGGGGCCGCCCTGGGAGTGCTGGTAACCTGCCTGCTGGGGGCGGTCTGCACCGATCTCTTCCAGATCCACGGCGCCGTCATGTCCGGCTCAGAGAGCCTGCTCTACGCCGGATACCAAGGCCTGGACCTGACTCAGATCTTTATGGCCTCCATTTTTGTAGGCTCCTCCGGGGCGGTGATGGATCTGAGCGTAGACATCACCTCGGCGGTACGGGAGGTGGTGGCAAAAAAGCCGGGCATTGGCTGGCGGGAGGCCACCGCCTCCGGTCTGAATGTGGGCCGGGCCGCCATGGGCACCATGACTACCACCCTGCTGCTGGCCTACTCCGGCGGCTATGTGGCCCTGCTGATGGTCTTTATGGCCCAGGGTACCCCTGTGTGGAACATCCTCAACTACAAATATGTGGCCGCCGAAATCATCGACACCATTGTGGGCTCCTTCGGCCTGGTAACGGTGGCCCCCTTCACCGCTCTCACCAGCGGCTTTCTTCTCACCCGGGGCCGAGCGTAAAAAGGCGGCGGACCATACGATCCGCCGCCTTATATGACCCCTAAGCGGCTGCGATGGCCGCCTGGAGCTGTGGGTCCTCCGCCGGGTCCAGAATGCGAGCCCGCAGCTTCGCCGCCTGTTCCTCATCCAGCTCCACCACCCGGTCCGGGGTGAGCCCCACCCCGATGAGGCAGTTGCCCTGGCCGGTGAAATACTTGGCGGTAGAGAGATTGACCGCGCCTCCGTTGAGGAGGGGGAAGGTCTGCTGGGAGAAGCCCTTGCCGAAGGTCTGTACCCCCACCACCTCGCCCCAGTCCCACTCCTGGAGCTCGGCGGCAAAGAGCTCGGCGGCGCTGTAGGTGTTCTCGTTGACCAGCACCGCCATGGGCATCTCCACGCAGCCGGCGTCGGAGCTCACCACCGTCTCCCGCCCGGCCTTGGTCTGGCTGCGGAAGATGGGGCCCTCGGGCAGCAGGTAGTCCAGCAACCTGGTCAGCTCGTCCAAAAAGCCGCCGCCATTGTTGCGCACGTCGAATACCAGCCGTTCCGCCCCCTGCTCCCGCAGGTCGTCCACCGCAGCGATGGCCTCATCGGCACAGCGGCTGTTGAAGTTTTGGATGGTAATGAGCCCGGTGCCGTCCGCCAGGAGCGCATAGCTCACCGGGTGCTCCTCCACCCGGCCCCGGGTGACGGACACCGTCCGTTCCTCCCCGCCGCCCCCCCGGAGCAGCAGTTCCACCTGGGTCCCGGCCTCTCCCTGGATGAGCTCCGTGCCCCGGTTCCGGTCTTCGCCGGCCAGGCGGACCTCCCCCACGGCCAGGATGGTGTCCCCGGGCCGGAGGCCGGCCGCCGCCGCAGGCCCGTTCTCGGCCACCGCTTCCACATACAGCCCCTCCTCCCCCTCCGGGTAGGACACGGTGACGCCGATGCCCACATAGGCGTTGTCCTTGCTGTTTTTCAGGTTTTCATAGCCCTTCGCGTCCACGTAATAGGACCAGCGGTCCCCCAGGCCGGTGATGAGCCCGTCCATGGCGGCGTCGGCTGCCTTCCCGATGTCATGGTCCCCCACGAACCGGGCGTTGATGAGCACCATGGCCTCGGCCATGCTGAGGCCCTCCGGTCCGATGAGCGCCCACAGGGCCCCAAAGGCCAGCGCCAGGGTGAGCAGCAGGGACAGGAGGGCGGTCACCAGGAGGGACCAGCCAGAAAAGCGTTTCGTTTTCATGGAGCAGGCTTCCTTTCTATCGGCAAGAAAACAGGGGGCGGGGAAAATCCCCCGCCCCCTGACCGAACTTCTTTAACTGTAGGTAAAGCTGAGGTTGGGGTAGTAGTTCAGCGCATCCTGGCGCTTGCCGTTGACCCGGAACTCCAGATGCAGATGGTTGCCGGTAGAGCTGCCGGTGGAGCCCACATACCCTAACGTCTGGCCCTGAGTGACGATCTGGCCCTCGCTGACGGCGCGGGAGCTCATATGGGCGTACAGGGTGGCGATGCCGTTGTCATGCTGGACCACCACATAGTTGCCATAGGAGTTGTTGTAGGTGGAGATGGTCACCACACCGCCCCGGGCGGCGAGGATGGCCGTGCCCTTGGGCGCGGCGACGTCGGTGCCGGTGTGATTGCCCGGCAGGCCGGTAATGGGGTGGATGCGGGGGCCGAAGGTGGAGGTGATTTTATAGCGTCCGGGGACCGGCCACTGCCAGCCGGTGCCCGGGTCGAAGCTGATCTGCCCCGCGGCGATCTTGGCCTGGATCTCCTTCTGCTTTTTGATGATCTGGGCTTCGACTTCTTCCTCTTCCCGCTTCAGGGCGTCCCGGCTGGACTGGTACTCCGACTCCTGGCTCTGAATCTTCTGGACCAGTGCGGCGGCGTCCGCCTCCTTGGCATCCAGCTCCTTCTTCTGTGCCACCAGCGCGTCCCGCTGGGTCTGCTGGTCAGCCCGGCTGGTCTCCAGCTCGGCCTTCTGCGCCTCGATGCTCTTGCGCAGGGCGGCCAGATCGTCCATGATCTTGTTGTCGGCCTCCATAATCTCACTGACAAAGGTGGCCCGGTCCAGCAGGTCGGCGAAGTCGGCCGAGTCAAAAAGGATGGACCAGTAGGAGACCGTTCCCGCCTCCTCCATGGCCCGCACCCGCTTGCAGAACAGCTCGTACTGGATTTCTTCCTTGGCCTGGGTGTCCTCCAGCTTGGCCTGCTCATCCGCAATGAGGGCGTCGTACTGGGCAATGATGGACTCGGTGCTCTGAATCTCCTGGACCTTGGCGGAAATCTGCCGGTCCAGCAGGCGTTTCTGCTCCAGGGCCTGGGCCTTGTCCCCGGCGATGGATTTGAGCTGCCGGTCCAGGTCCTTGATTTGGGCGGCCAGGTCAGCCTGCTGCCTCTGGTATTCCCTGATCTGCTGCTCCAGCTCAGAGGTGTCGGCCGCCTGGGCGGCCTCCAGCACCATGGTGAACATGGGCAGGAGCATCATCAGGGCCAGGAAAGCCGCCAGAGCGGCCACCACAACCCTGCGCCAGTCCTTGCGGGGCTTTTTTTGCCGGTTCTGCTTGGGATTTGCCACGGCGATCCTCCTTTTCGGATGTACAGGCGGCGGAATTGGTTTGGGAATTTTTTAAACCTGTAGGAATTTGTGGATGGCCAGCAGAGAACCGCCGGCTCCGATGACCAGTCCGGTGACCGCGAAGGCCCCCGCCACGCGGGTCCACAAGGTCTGGAAGGGAATGATGGCCACGAGCTGGAGCCCTCCAAAGCCGTCAATGGCCTGCACAATGACGGCGTAGATCCCCCACTGGAGGAAAAAGGCCAGGATGGCCCCCATCAGGCCCAGCAGCATGCCCTCAAAGATAAAGGGCCAGCGGACAAACCAGTTGGTGGCGCCGCACATCTTCATGATGGCGATCTCCTCCCGCCGGTGGAAGGTGGCCAGCTTGATGGTGTTGGCGATGATGAACAGGGAGATGACCAGCAGCATGGCGATGAGAATGAAGGCCACGGCGCTGGCCACGTTGCGCAGGGCCACAAAGCCGTCTGAGATGGCCTGCTCCCACTGGACCTTGGCCACACCGGAGACGGCCTCCACCTGCCGGACCGTCTCCCCCATCTGCTCCAGGTCGTCCACATGGATGCGGTAGCGGTGGCGGAGCACCGAGTCGTCCATGCCGTCGAAGAGCTCCCGGGTCTCGCTGTCGGTATAGCGCTCGGTGTAGCGCTCCAGCGCCTCCCCTGCCGTCATAAAGGTGACGGAGGACACGTTGGGGATGGCCTCCAGCTTGCTCTGGAGGGCCCGGGCCTCGTCCTCGGCAAGGGTCTCGTCTATGTAGGCGATGAATTCGTTCTCCGCCTCATACCGGCCCAGGGTATTGTCGATATTGATGGCCACCAGGGAGAAGGAGCCCATGATGATGAGGCAGGCCAGAATCATACACACGGCGGCAAAGGACATGAGGCCGTGGGTAAAGATGCTGCGGAATCCCTCCCGCAGGTGATAACCCATGTTAAACTGTCTCATTGTTGTAGTACCCACCCATTCCGTCGCTGATGACCCGGCCGCTCTCGATGGCCACCACCCGCTTGGCAAAGCGGTTGACCAGTTCCTTCTCGTGGGTGACCACCAGCATGGTGGTGCCCAGCTCGTTGATCTTCTCCAACAGCATCATGATCTCCAGGGACCGCTGGGGATCGAGATTGCCGGTGGGCTCGTCGGCGATGATAACGCTGGGGTTGTTCACCAGCGCCCGGGCGATGGCCACGCGCTGCTGCTCGCCGCCGGAGAGCTCCGAGGGGAGCCGGTCCCCCTTGTGGTCCAGCCCCACAAGCTGCAGCACGTACGGGATGCGCTTCTTGATCTCCCGGGGTGAGGCCCCCACCACCCGCATGACGAAGGTGAGGTTCTCCTCCACCGTTTTCTTCTCAATGAGCCGGAAGTCCTGAAAAATGACCCCCAGGGTCCGGCGCATACCGGGCACCTGCTTGGGACGGATGGTGTTCATATTGTAGCCGTTCACCATCAGCCGCCCCTCGCTGGGGGCGATCTCCCCGGTGATGAGCTTGATGATGGTGGACTTGCCGGAGCCGGAAGGCCCCACCAAAAAGACGAACTCCCCGTCGTCGATGCGCATGGAGACGCCTTTCAGGGCCCGGGTGCCGTTGTCATAGGTCTTTTGTATGTCAATGAGCCGTATCATAGCTACCTCTTTTGCATTTGCAGAAGTTCTTGTAGGGACATTTTACCCGGTTCGGCAGGATCTGTCAAGGTCTGGCGGGCACTTTCCATAAATCGCCATAAGGGACGCCGGTAAACCGGCGCCCCAGAGACGGCAGCATGTCACAGGATTCAGGATTCGATGCCGCGGGAGACCAGATACTTCTTGACCATCAGGGCCACCTTGAAGGTGATGGCGTCGTCGAACTCCCGCAAATCCAGCCCGGTGAGCTTCTTGATCTTCTCCAGGCGGTAGACCAGAGTGTTGCGGTGGACGAAAAGCTTCCGGGCGGTCTCGGAGACGTTCAGGTTGTTCTCGAAGAACTTGTTGATGGTGAACAGGGTCTCCTGGTCCAGGGAGTCGATGGGGTTCTTCTTAAAGACCTCCTGGAGGAACATCTCACACAGGGTGGTGGGAAGCTGGTAGATGAGACGACCGATGCCCAGGTTCTCATAATTGATGATGGACTTCTCGGTGTCAAACACCTTGCCCACCTCGATGGCCACCTGGGCCTCCTTATAGGCCCGGGCCAGTTCCCGGATGTGGCCCACCACGGTGCCGATGCCGATGACCACCTTCAGGTTGAGCTCGCCCTCCAGGGCCTCCTCCACCTGCTTGGCGATCTTGTAGATCTCCTTGCCGTCGGTGCCGTCGGGGAGCTGCTTGATGAGGGTGATGTCGGTCTCGCTGGTGGAGAGGACAAAATCCACCTGCTTGTCCGGGAACAGGCTCTGCACCACGTCCATGGCCGCCATATCCGTGCTGCCCACCTGGCGGACCAGGAACACGGCGCGGGGGACCTCGGACACAAAGTGCAGCTCTTTGGCACGGACGTAGATATCGCCCAGCAGGATGTTGTCCGAGATAATATTTTTGACAAAGGTGGCCTTATCGTGCTTTTCCTCGTAGTAGGCCTTGGCACCGTTGAGGGCCACCGCCGCCATGGCACACACCATCTGCGCCAGCTCGTCCTCCCCCCGCGCAAAGGCGGCGTAGTCGAACTGGGAGCTCCAGCCCGCCAGGGGCTTGAAGGTATTGCCGGAATACTTCACCGTCTCTGCATCGGAGCCGTTGATGACCTCCACCGCCCCGGCCCACTTTTCCCCGATACAGGTGAGCTCGTTGCAGGCGACCACGGTGCCCTCCGAGTCGATGACGCCCACGGCCCGGTCTGTGCTGTCCTTCATCTGGAGCACAACGCTCTGAAAAATCCTGCTGGACATCGTTCTGCCTCCTCCTCGGCGCCTAGGCGCCATAACATTCAATCACGAATTCTATTATACCGAGTTTTTTCTCCCTTTTCAATAGGGTATTCGTATTTTTTTGTTGAAAATGCCGAAACAAAGTTCCGCCCCTCTCAGCGCCGGACCATTCAGCCGCCCGGCCCCCCCTTCAAGCGCTCGTCAAGGCCTGAATCTCCCCCGCGGTCAGTTCCCGCCACTCCCCCGGTCCCAGGTCCTCGTCCAGCCGCAGCGGGCCCATGGACAGCCGCTTGAGGTAGCGCACCGGCTTTCCCCGACAGGCGAGCATCCGCTTGATCTGGTGGTACTTGCCCTCCCGCAGGGTCACCAGGGCGGTGTCCGGCTCCGGCAGACGCTCCAAGCCGGCGGGCATACAGCGCAGACCGTCGCCCAGGGTCATACCCGCTGCAAAGGCGGCGGCGTCCTCCGCGGTCAGCGTCCCCTCCACCCGGACGAAGTACACCTTGTCCACATGCCGGCCCGGCGCCAGCAGCCGGTGGCCCAGCGGGCCGTCGTTGGTGAGCAGCAGCAGCCCCTCGGTATCCTTGTCCAGCCGGCCCACAGGGAAGAGCCCCACCCGCCGCAGATATTCCGGCAGCAGGTCCACCACGGTGGACTGCTTCGGGTCCTCGGTGGCGGAGAGAACACCCCCCGGCTTATGGAGCATCAGATAGACAAACTTTTCCGCTCCAATGGGCGCTCCATCCACCCGCAGATCCAGGCCCAGGCGGTCATACTTCTGCTCCGGGCTCCCTGCCACGGCCCCGTTGACCGTCACCCGCCCCGCCCGTACCAGGCCCTTGACCTCCCGGCGGGACCAGCGTCCGGTGCCGGCCAGTATCTTATCCAGTCGGTCCATGCCGTCCTCCCCTTGTCCTTTTTCGCCTATTTTATCATATCCGGTCCGGCTTGCACATAGAAATTATCACGATATAAAACGAGAGGAGCGTTGCACTGTGTTTATTTGGACCGCCAAGCTGCACCGGGGCAGGCTGCTGGCAGGCGCCGTGGCCCTGGTGGTGCTCTGCGGAGCCGCGGCCCTGGTGGGAGGAGCCCTGTCCGCCCGGGGGGTGGACGCGGTCTCCACCACTCCGGCCAGCCCCAAGGGCATCAAAACCAACGAGGACCGGGTGGCCTATCTGGAGAGCTACGGCTGGCAGGTGTCCGCCGACCCCATCGCCGTGGAGGAGCTGCTGATCCCCGACGAGTTCGACGAGACCTACGACCAGTACCTGGCGCTCCAGTCGGAACAGGGCTTTGATCTGACCAAGTACCAGGGCAAGCGGGTCAAGCGCTATACCTATGAGATCACCAACTATCCCACGGGGGAGACCGGCGTCCAGGTGGGCATCCTGGTCTACAAAAACACGGTGGTAGGGGGTGAGGTGCTCTCCAGCCAGTTGGACGGCTTCATCCACGGGCTGTCCATGCCGGAATAAAGCCGGGGGCGGCGCTCATCTGAGCGCCGCCCCTTTTATCGGCCTGTGTCCACGATATGCACATTGAGGTGGTTGTAGGTCAGTTCGATCCCGTTCCGGTCAAAGGACACACGGATCTGCTCCAGCAGATCGAAGTACAGGTCCCAGTAGTCCTCCGTGGCGCACCATACCCGCACCGTGACACTGACGCTGCTCTCATTGTAGGCGGAGACCCGCGCAAAGGGCGCCGGGGTGAACAGCGCCTTGCGATGGGCCCCCACCACCTCCTGGATGACCTGCTTGGCCTTTTCCGGATCGCTGTCATAGGAGATGTCGAATTTCAGGTCCACCCGGCGCTGGGTCTGGCCGTTGTAATTGACGATCTTTTCGCCGGAAATCTCCCCGTTGGGCACATAGATGATCTTGTTGTCGATGGTCGTCAGCTTGGTATAGACCAGGCCGATGTCGGACACCGTGCCGGACAGGCCGCCGGCCTCCACGAAGTCCCCTACGGCAAAGGGCTTGGAGATCAGTACCATGATGCCGCCCGCCAGATTGGACAGCGTCCCCTGAAGTGCCAGGGACAGGGCCAGGCCGGCCACCCCCAGCACACCCAGCAGGGCGCTGACCGGAAGTCCGATGTAGTCTCCCACGATCAGAATCGTGATAAACCACAGGAGGATCTTCGCCGTGGACCGGATAAAGGTGTGGAGGCTCCGCTCCACCTTCAACCGCAGGATGGTCCGCTCCAGCAGCCGCAGCAGGACCTTGACCACCACAATACAGGCCATCAGCAAAAGCGCCGTATACAGGGCCTTGCTCAGCGTAAAGCCCTCCATAACGCTGCCGAAGGTCTCCGCGATCTCCGGAGCTGCGGTCTCTAAATCCGTGATTGTTTCAGGCATCGCCATGCTCCTCTCTTTTGTGTTCCACCGCCGGTTAAAAAACGCCCGCCGCAAAAGCGGCGGGCGTTTCTGAGCAGCTTACTTACTCGTTGATCTCGATGACGACGCCGGAACCCACGGTACGGCCGCCCTCACGGATGGCGAAACGCAGGCCTTTCTCGATGGCGATGGGGGTGATCAGCTCCACGTCCATGTCGACGTTATCGCCGGGCATGCACATCTCAACGCCCTCGGGCAGGGAGATGACGCCGGTCACGTCGGTGGTACGGAAGTAGAACTGGGGGCGATAGTTATTGAAGAAGGGGGTATGCCGGCCGCCCTCGTCCTTGGACAGGACGTAGACCTGGCCCTTGAACTTGGTGTGGGGATGGATGGAGCCGGGCTTGGACAGCACCTGGCCGCGCTCGATGTCGGTCTTGGCCACGCCGCGCAGCAGGCAGCCCACGTTGTCGCCGGCCTCGACGTAATCCAGAGTCTTGCGGAACATCTCCATGGAGGTGACGACGGTGGACTTCTTCTCGTCAGTGAGGCCCACGATCTCGACGGTCTCGCCGGCCTTCAGCTGGCCGCGCTCCACACGGCCGGTGGCCACGGTGCCGCGGCCGGAGATGGTGAACACGTCCTCGACGGGCATCAGGAAGGGCTGGTCGGCCTTACGGTCGGGGGTGGGGATATAGCTGTCAACGGCGTCCATCAGCTCCTTGATGCAGGCATACTCGGGAGCGTTCACGTCGGTGGACTCGCTGATCAGGGCGTTGAGGGCGGAGCCCTTGATGATGGGGATATCGTCGCCGGGGAATTCGTACTTGCTCAGAAGCTCGCGGACTTCCATCTCCACCAGCTCCAGCAGCTCGGGATCGTCGAGCTGGTCGCACTTATTCAGGAACACCACGATAGCGGGCACGCCCACCTGACGGGCCAGCAGGATGTGCTCACGGGTCTGGGCCATGGGGCCGTCGGAGGCAGCAATCACCAGGATGGCGCCGTCCATCTGAGCAGCGCCGGTGATCATGTTCTTGATATAGTCGGCGTGGCCCGGGCAGTCAACGTGGGCATAGTGACGGGCGTCGGTCTGATACTCCACGTGAGCGGTGTTGATGGTGATGCCGCGCTCCTTCTCCTCGGGAGCCTTATCAATGGCGTCATAAGCCTCGAACTGGGCCTGACCCTTCAGAGCCAGGTACTTGGTGATGGCGGCGGTCAGGGTGGTCTTGCCGTGGTCCACGTGGCCGATGGTGCCGATGTTTACGTGGGGCTTGGTACGCTCAAATTTAGCCTTAGCCATTTTAAGTTGTCCTCCTTATATTACAATTACATGTTTCAACGATATTTCAAGGGGTTACGGTTGATATTCTACCGCATAGCAGGCAGAAATGCAACAGCATTTTCCGCTTCTTCCCGCCATTTGAAGGTAAAATCCACCGTTGATGCTCACAGATGCGGCGCAGCCGCGCTGCGCTTAATCGTTATTGCGTCCGCGCTCGGCGATGATCTTCTCCGCAATGCTCCTGGGAATCTCCACATAGCTGTGGGGCTCCATGGTGTACTGGCCGCGGCCCTGGGTGGAGGAGCGCAGGTCAGTGGCATAGCCGAACATATTGGCCAGAGGCACCAGAGCGTCCACCTGCGTGGCGCCGGGGCGGCTCTCCTGGCCCTGAATCTGGCCACGGCGGCTGGTCAGATCGCCGATCACATTGCCCAGATAATCATCGGGCACGGTGACGGAAACCTTCATCAGGGGCTCCAGCAGGATGGGATCGGCCTTGCGGCAGGCCTCCTTGAACGCCATGGAACCGGCGATCTTAAAGGCCATTTCGGAGGAGTCCACCTCGTGGTAGGAGCCGAAGGTCAGGTGGACCTTCACGTCCTCCACGGGATAGCCGGCCAGCACGCCGGCCTGCATGGCTCCCTGAATACCGGCGTCCACCGCAGGGATATACTCCTTGGGGATCACGCCGCCGGTGATCTCATTGCTGAACTCGTAGCCCTTGCCGGGCTCGTTGGGCTCCACCGTGATGCGGACGTGGCCGTACTGGCCCTTACCGCCGGACTGACGGGCGTACTTGGTGTCCTGCTCGACCGATTTCTTGATGGTCTCCTTGTAGGCCACCTGAGGCGCGCCCACGTTGGCCTCCACCTTGAACTCGCGGAGCAGACGGTCCACGATGATCTCCAGATGGAGCTCGCCCATGCCGGCGATGATGGTCTGACCCGTCTCCTCGTCGGTGTAGGTCTTGAAGGTGGGGTCCTCCTCGGCCAGCTTCATCAGCGCGATGCCCATCTTCTCCTGGCCGGCCTTGGTCTTGGGCTCGATGGCCACGCGGATGACGGGCTCGGGGAACTCCATGGACTCCAGGATGATGGGGGCCTTCTCGTCGCACAGCGTGTCGCCGGTGGTGGAGTTCTTCAGGCCCACCACGGCGGCGATATCGCCGGAGTAGCAGCACTCGATGTCCTCGCGGTGATTGGCGTGCATCTGCAGGATACGGCCGATGCGCTCCTTCTGCTTCTTGGTGGAGTTCAGAACGGAGGTGCCGGTATTCAGGACACCGGAATACACGCGCACAAAGGACAGACGGCCCACGAAGGGATCGGTGGCGATCTTGAAGGCCAGGGCGGAGAAGGGAGCCTCGTCGCTGGCGGGGCGCTCGTCCTCCTCATCGGTCTCGGGATTGACGCCCTGGATGGCGGGGATGTCCACTGGTGAGGGCATGTAGTCCACGATGGCGTCCAGCAGCTTCTGCACGCCCTTGTTTTTGTAGGAGGTGCCGCAGGTCACGGGGACAAACTTGTTGTCGATGGTGCCCTGGCGGATGACCTTCCGGATCAGCTCCTGGGGAATGGGCTTCTCTTCCAGGGCCAGCTCCATGATCTCGTCGTTGAGGTCGGCGCAGGCGTCGATCAGCTTGGTGCGGTACTCCTGGGCCAGCTCCATCATATCCGCGGGGATGGGCTCCACCCGCATGTCCTTACCCATCTCATCGTAGTAGATGTCGGCGTCCATCTCCACCAGGTCGATGATACCCTTGAAGGTATCTTCGCTGCCGATGGGGAGCTGGATGGGTACGGCGTTACACTTGAGGCGGTCATGGATCATGCGCAGGACGTTGTAGAAGTCTGCACCCATGATGTCCATCTTGTTGACGTAGATCATGCGGGGCACATGGTAGTGATCGGCCTGACGCCACACGGTCTCGGACTGGGGCTCTACGCCGCCCTTGGCGCACATGACGGTCACGGAGCCGTCCAGCACGCGCAGGGAGCGCTCCACCTCCACGGTGAAGTCCACGTGACCCGGGGTGTCGATGATGTTGATCCGGGTCTGGGGGAACTGGTCCTTGGTGCCCTTCCAGTAGCAGGTGGTGGCGGCGGAGGTGATGGTGATGCCGCGCTCCTGCTCCTGGGCCATCCAGTCCATGGTAGCGGTGCCCTCGTGGGTCTCGCCGATCTTATAGTTGACGCCGGTGTAGAACAGGATCCGCTCGGTGGTGGTGGTCTTGCCTGCGTCAATGTGGGCCATGATGCCGATGTTTCTGGTATTCTCTAAGGTTACTTTTCTAGGCATACTCTAATAACTCCTTAACCTACCAGCGGTAGTGCGCGAAGGCCTTGTTGGACTCGGCCATCTTGTGGGTATCCTCGCGCTTCTTGACCGCGGAGCCGAGGTTGTTGGCGGCGTCCATGATCTCGCCGGCCAGCCGCTCCTTCATGGTCTTCTCGCTGCGGGCGCGGGCGTAGTTGGTCAGCCAGCGCAGACCCAGGGTCTGGCGCCGCTCGGGCCGCACCTCGATAGGCACCTGGTAGGTGGCGCCGCCCACACGGCGGGCCTTGACCTCCAGGGACGGCATGATGTTCTCCAGAGCAGTGGTGAAGACCTCCAGGGGATCCTTGCCGGTCTTTTCCTTGATGATGTCGAAAGCACCGTAGACCACTTTCTGGGAGACACCCTTTTTGCCGTCCAGCATAATGCTGTTGACCAGCTTGGTCACCAGCACGGAGTTATACAGGGGATCGGGCAGGATCTCCCGCTTGGGTACGTTTCCTCTTCTGGGCACTTTGCTTCCCTCCTTCACAGTATGATTTCATAGGTACTCGAAACCTGTTTTGAAAACAGGCCCCGTGTAAAGACAAGTGCCTGCTTGTCCAGTGCCTCACAAGGGAGACGCCCCCTATTATATAGGTAAGCGCATCTTGCAAGGACAACTGCCTTGCGCTATGAGCGCAAAAGATGTTCATTTGCTGAGGAAGTAATGCAGATTACTTCTTGCCGCCCTTGCCGGCCTTGGGACGCTTGGCGCCGTACTTGGAGCGGGCCTGCATACGGCCGTTGACGCCCTGGGTATCCAGAGTACCGCGGATGATGTGGTAGCGGACGCCGGGCAGGTCCTTGACACGGCCGCCGCGGATCATGACCACGGAGTGCTCCTGCAGGTTGTGGCCCACACCGGGAATATAAGCGGTGACCTCGTAGCCGTTGGTGAGACGCACACGGGCGATCTTACGCAGGGCGGAGTTCGGCTTCTTCGGGGTGGAGGTACGAACAGCGGTGCACACGCCTCTCTTCTGAGGAGAAGGCAGGTCGGTCTCGCGGTTCTTCAGGGTGTTCAGGCCATGCTGCATGGCGGGGGACTTGGACTTGTCGATGGCAGTCTTGCGGCCCTTCCGAACGAGCTGGTTAAACGTAGGCATGGATGTTCCTCCTTTCTTCGGAAATCATTTTATTATTTTAACAGGATAATCCGGGGATTATTCTGCCAAAACCAAATAGAAGCGCGAAAAAACGAAAACCGGTCCGGGATTCACTCCCTCACCAGCGCGGCCACGGCGGCTCCCACGGCGATTCCGCAGGCAGCGCCCACCTCGCGCATGGCGTCCGCCCACTCCACACTCACCTGCCGCTGGGCGCACAGCTCCTCAATGGGAGCCGTTACATTTGGGTCTGCATCCTTCGCCAGGAATACCCGGAGGGCGCGTCCGTCATTGACGGCCCGGCGGGTCTGTTTTGCACCCACCACCCGGGGTCCGGCCTTGAGCTCGGTCAGCACCGTCATCCCCCCTGTGTCCGATTTTACCGCGGATTGGGGCGCTTATCCCCCAGTTTTGGGCGCAATTTTCCCAATCCAACAAGTAAGTATTGTATCACGAACCCCCTGGGATGTCAACCTGTAAAATCGTTAAAACGCCGCCCCGCAAGCCTTTGCGGGGCGGCGTTTTTCACAATGCAGAGGGGCTCAGAGGGTCTCCAGCTCCGGTTCGGCGGCCTCCGCAGGGGTCGCGGGGGCCTCGCCCTCGTCGCTGAGGGTGTCCCAGTCAAACTTCCGGTAGACAGACAGGCCGGAGCCGGCGGGGATCAGCTTGCCGATAATAACGTTCTCCTTCAGGCCCAGCAGGTGGTCCACCTTGCCCTTGATGGCGGCCTCGGTGAGGACCTTGGTGGTCTCCTGGAAGGAGGCCGCGGACAGGAAGGACTCGGTGGCCAGGGATGCCTTGGTGATGCCCATGATCAGCCGGGTGGCCACGGGCAGCCGCAGCTCCAGGCCGTCGTTGGTCTCGCCGGCGTCGATGCGGGCCTGGACGGCGTCCTTGGCGTCCTGGAACTCGATGATATCCACGGTGGAGCCGCTGAGTAGGGCGGAATCCCCCGCGTCCTCCACGCGGACCTTGCGCATCATCTGGCGCACGATGACCTCAATGTGCTTGTCGTTGATGTCCACGCCCTGCTGCCGGTAGGGCTTCTGGACTTCCTGGATGAGGTAGTTGTGGACGGCGGACAGGCCGCGGATGCGCAGCACGTCGGAGGGCCACAGCGCACCGTCGGACAGCTCGGCGCCCTTCTGAACCGTGTCGCCGTCCTTCACGCGGATACCGGCGCTGTGGGGCAGCGCGTAGGAGACCACCTCGCCGTCGTCGGCGGTGATGGTGACGTTGACCATGCCGCCCCGCTTGGCGTCCTCCATGCTGACCTTGCCACTGATCTCCGCGAGCTGGGCCATCTTCTTGGGGCGGCGGGCCTCGAACAGCTCTTCAACACGGGGAAGACCCTGGGTGATATCGCCGCCGGCCACGCCGCCGGTGTGGAAGGTACGCATGGTGAGCTGAGTGCCGGGCTCGCCGATGGACTGGGCGGCGATGATGCCCACGGCCTCGCCCTCGCCCACCGGCTCGCCGATGGCCAGGTTGATGCCGTAGCACTTGGAGCACACCCCGCTGCGGGCGCGACAGGTCAGGACGCTGCGGATGGTGACCTCGTGGATGCCATGGGCCTCCAGCAGCGCGGCGTCGTCGGGCGTCATCATGTGCTCGTGGGAGATGAGGACCTCGCCGGTGGCCGGATCCAGAACGTCCTCCACAGGGTAACGGCCCTTAAGCCGCTCGCCGAAGGTCTCAATGGTCTGGCCGTTCTCCACGATCTCAGACACAGTGATGCCCTCATGGGTGCCGCAGTCGTGCTCCCGGATGATGACCTCCTGGGATACATCCACCAGACGGCGGGTCAGATAACCCGAGTCGGCGGTCCGCAGCGCGGTATCGGCCAGGCCCTTCCGGGCGCCCCGGCTGGAGATGAAGTACTCCAGCACGGACAGGCCCTCACGGAAGTTGGCCTTGATGGGGATCTCGATGGTGCGGCCGGAGGTATCGGCCATCAGGCCACGCATGCCGGCCAACTGACGGATCTGGGCGGTACTGCCACGGGCGCCAGAGTCGGCCATCATCCAGATGGGGTTGTAGCGGTCCAGTCCAGCCATCAGGGCGTCGGTGACGTCCTTGGTGGTCTGCTCCCACGCCTTGACGACCAGGCGGTAGCGCTCGTCGTTGGTGAGGAAGCCGCGCTTGTACTGGCGCTCGATCTTGACGATCTCCTTCTCGGTGGCGGAAATGAGCTCTTTCTTCTTCTCGGGCACCGTCATGTCACTGATGGAGACGGTGAGGGCGCCGCGGGTGGAGAACCTGTAGCCCCGGGCCTTGATGGTGTCCAGCACGCCGGCGGAGACGGTGAAGCCGTGCTTGGTGATGCACTTGTCGATGATCTTGCCCAGTTGCTTCTTGCCGGTGATGAAGTTGATCTCCGGGTCAAACATGGCCTCGGGATCGCTGCGGTCCACGAAACCCAGATCCTGCGGGATGCCCTCATTGAAGATCAGGCGGCCCACGGTGGTGCGGACCAGCTTGTGGCGGAGCACGCCGTCCACCTCCCGCTCCCGGCGGACCAGGATGGGCACGTGGAGGTCCAGCTCGCCCTCGTCATAGGCCAGGCGGGCCTCGGTATCGTCGGAAAAGACGTGGAGGACCTCCTGGGGCAGCTCCTCGTCGGGGGTCTCAGCGCAGAGGCCGGCCACGGTGGGGATGTCGTCCAGTTTGCCCGGATTCTTAACCCAGACGTGGTCGCCAGGGGCGATGACGCCGCTGTCCAAATCAGCCTTCACCGCCGCCACGTCGTCGTAGGTCTCTTCCGCGGTGTGGGCGGGATACTTCTCATAGGTCAGGTAATAGGAGCCCAGCACCATGTCCTGGGTGGGCACGGTGACAGGGCCGCCGTCCTGAGGCCGCAGCAGGTTGTTGGCAGACAGCATCAGGATGCGGGCCTCAGCCTGGGCCTCGGCGGACAGGGGGACGTGGACGGCCATCTGGTCGCCGTCGAAGTCGGCGTTGAAGGCGGTACACACCAGGGGGTGCAGCTTGATGGCGCGGCCCTCCACCAGCACGGGCTCGAAGGCCTGGATGCCCAGGCGATGCAGCGTGGGGGCGCGGTTGAGCATGACGGGATGGTCCTTGATGACGAAGTCCAGGGCGTCCCAGACCTCCGCCCGGCCCTTGTCCACCATCTTCTTGGCGGACTTGATGTTGTTGGCCAGACCGTCCTCCACCAGCTTCTTCATGACGAAGGGGCGGAAGAGCTCGATGGCCATCTCCTTGGGCAGGCCGCACTGGTAGATCTTCAGTTCAGGGCCCACCACGATAACGCTGCGGCCGGAGTAGTCCACACGCTTGCCCAGCAGGTTCTGACGGAAGCGGCCCTGCTTGCCCTTGAGCATATCGCTGAGGGACTTGAGGGCGCGGTTGTTGGCGCCGGTGACGGCCCGGCCGCGTCGGCCGTTGTCGATGAGGGCGTCCACGGCCTCCTGGAGCATCCGCTTCTCGTTGCGGACGATGATGTCGGGGGCGTTGAGCTGGATGAGCCGCTTGAGGCGGTTGTTGCGGTTGATGACCCGGCGGTACAGGTCGTTCAGGTCGGAGGTGGCGAAGCGGCCGCCGTCCAACTGCACCATGGGGCGCAGCTCCGGGGGAATGACGGGCAGCACGTCGATGATCATCCACTCGGGCTTATTGCCGGAGATGCGGAAGGCGTCCACCACCTCCAGGCGCTTGACGATGCGGGCCTTCTTCTGGCCGGAGGCGTCCTTCAGCTCGGCGCGGAGGGACTCGGAGAGCTCCTCCAGATTGATGTCCTGAAGCAGCTTCTTGACCGCCTCAGCGCCCATGCCGGCCTCGAAGTCGTCCTCGTACTTCTCCCGCATGTCCCGGTATTCCTTCTCGGTGAGGATCTGGTTCTTGGTCAAGGGGGAGAAGCCGGGATCGGTAACGATATAGGAGGCGAAGTAGAGCACCTTTTCCAGGATACGGGGGCTGATGTCCAGCAGCAGGCCCATCCGGGAGGGGATGCCCTTAAAATACCAGATATGACTGACAGGGGCGGCCAGGGCGATGTGGCCCATGCGCTCCCGGCGGACCTTGGCCCGGGTGACCTCCACGCCGCAGCGGTCACAGACCTTGCCCTTGTAGCGAATCTTCTTATATTTGCCGCAGTGGCACTCCCAGTCCTTGGTGGGCCCAAAGATCTTTTCACAGAACAGGCCGTCCCGCTCCGGCTTGAGGGTCCGGTAGTTGATGGTCTCCGGCTTGAGCACCTCGCCGTGGGACCACTCCAGGATCTGCTCCGGGGAGGCGATGCCGATGCGGATTGCGTCGAATTCAGCGTAACTCATATTCTAAAGCGTCCTCCCTCTCTTAGTCCAGGTCGCCGTCGTCGGCGTCGTCCATCAGGTCCTCGTCCTCGTCGCCGGCATCGTCCACCACCAGATCGTCCTCGTCGCTGCCCTCCTTGAGGGTGAAGCCGGCGGCGGCGAAGTCGGACTCCCCGCCGGCATTATAGCCGTAGAAGTCGTCGTCATCCCGGATGCGGTCGGGCTGGTAGGTATCCTCGTCGTCGTCCTTGAGCTCGATCTCCTGGCCCTTGTCGTCCAGCACCCGGATGTCCAGGCACAGGGCCTGGAGCTCCTTGACCAGCACCTTGAAGGACTCGGGCACGCCGGGCTTGGGCACATTGTGCCCCTTGACGATGGACTCGTAGGTGCGCACGCGGCCGGTGACGTCGTCGGACTTCACGGTCAGGATCTCCTGGAGGGTGTAGGCGGCGCCGTAGGCCTCCAGGGCCCACACCTCCATCTCGCCGAAGCGCTGGCCGCCGAACTGGGCCTTGCCGCCCAGAGGCTGCTGAGTGACCAGGGAGTAGGGGCCGGTGGACCGGGCGTGGATCTTATCGTCCACCAGGTGGTGCAGCTTGAGGAAGTAGACATAGCCCACGGTGACGGGGTTGTCAAAGCGTTCGCCGGTGCGGCCGTCGTAGAGGTAGCTCTTGCCGTCGGGGCGCAGGCCGGCAGCCCGGAGGGTGGCGTCGATCTCGGGCTCGTTGGCGCCGTTGAAGATGGGGGTGGCCACCTTCCAACCCAGAGCCTTGGCGGCGTAGCCCAGGTGGACCTCCAGCACCTGTCCGATATTCATACGGGAGGGCACGCCCAGGGGGTTCAGGACGATGTCCAGCGGGGTGCCGTCGGGCAGGAAGGGCATATCCTCCTGGGGCAGGATGCGGGAGACCACGCCCTTGTTGCCGTGACGGCCGGCCATCTTGTCGCCCACGGAGATCTTGCGCTTCTGGGCGATATAGACCCGGACCACCATGTTGACGCCGGGGGACAGCTCGTCGCCGGCCTCCCGGGTAAAGACCTTCACGTCCACGATGATGCCGCTCTCGCCGTGGGGCACCTTCAGGGAGGTGTCCCGGACCTCCCGGGCCTTCTCACCAAAAATGGCCCGGAGCAGCCGCTCCTCGGCGGTGAGGTCGGTCTCGCCCTTGGGGGTGACCTTGCCCACCAGGATGTCGCCGGCCCGGACCTCGGCGCCCACGCGGATGATGCCCCGCTCGTCCAGGTCCTTCAGGGCGTCCTCGCCCACGTTGGGGATGTCGCGGGTGATCTCCTCGGGACCCAGCTTGGTGTCCCGGGACTCGGTCTCATACTCCTCGATGTGGATGGAGGTGAACACGTCCTCCTTGACCATACGCTCGTTGAGCAGGATGGCGTCCTCGTAGTTGTAGCCCTCCCAGGTCATGAAGCCCATGAGGATGTTCTTGCCCAGGGCCACCTCGCCGTTCTGCGTAGAGGGGCCGTCGGCGATCACGTCATCCTTCTCCAGCCGGTCGCCCACGCTGACGATGGGCCGCTGGTTGATGCAGGTGGTGTGGTTGGAGCGCATGAACTTGGTCAGCTTATAGTCCTTCACGCCCATGGAGTCGTAGCGGACGGTGACGTAGTCGGCGGAGACCTTGGTCACCACGCCGGGTCCCTCGGCCAGCACGGCCACGCCGGAGTCGATGCAGTTTTTGTGCTCCTGTCCGGTGGCCACGATGGGGGCCTCGGTGGTCAGCAGAGGCACGGCCTGCCGCTGCATGTTGGCGCCCATCAGGGCGCGGTTGGCGTCGTCGTTCTCCAGGAAGGGGATCATAGCCGTGGCGATGGACACCATCATCTTGGGCGACACGTCGATATAGTCCACCTGGTCCCGGTCCACCTCGATGATCTCGTTGCGATGGCGGCAGGTGATACGGTCGTGGAGCAGGTAGCCTTCCTCATCGGTGGGCTCGGTGGCCTGGGCGATGATATACTCGTCCTCCACGTCGGCGGTCATATATTCGATCTCATCGGTGAGGCGGCCGGTGGCCTTATCCACCTTGCGGTAGGGTGCCTCAATGAAGCCGTAGCGGTTGATACGGGCATAGGAGGCCAGGTAGGAAATCAGGCCGATGTTGGGTCCTTCCGGGGTCTCGATGGGACACAGGCGGCCGTAGTGGCTGTAGTGGACGTCGCGGACATCGAAGGAGGCCCGGTCGCGGCTCAGGCCGCCGGGGCCCAGGGCGGACATACGGCGCTTGTGGGTCAGCTCGGCCAGGGGGTTGGTCTGGTCCATGAACTGGCTCAGGGGAGACGAGCCGAAGAACTCCTTGATGGAGGCGGTGACGGGGCGGATGTTGATCAGGCTCTGGGGGGTGACGATGTCCAGGTCCTGGATGGTCATGCGCTCCCGGATGACCCGCTCCATACGGCTGAAGCCGATGCGGAACTGGTTCTGGAGCAGCTCGCCCACGCAGCGCAGGCGGCGGTTGCCCAGATGGTCGATGTCGTCGGCGGTGCCCACGCCGTGGGCCAGACAGTTGAGGTAGTTGATGGAGGCCATCATGTCCTCGACGAAGATGTGCTTGGGCACCAGGTCGTCTACCCGATCGGCCACGGCCTCCTTCAGCCCCTCCTCATCGCCCGCATACTGCTCCAGCAGCTCCTGCAGCAGGGGGAAATAAACCTTTTCGGTGACGCCGCACGCTTCGGGGTCGAAGGAGACAAAGCCCTTCATATCCACCATGTTGTTGGAGAACACCTTGACGAGGGTGCCCTCCAGGTCGATGACGGCCTCGTTGACACCCTTGGCCTCCAGCGCCCGGGCCCGCTCGCGGGTCAGGACCTCCCCGGCCTCGGCCAGGATCTCGCCGGTCATGGGATCGGCCACGGGCAGGGCCAGCTTCTGGCCGCTGAGGCGCTGCCAGATGGCCAGCTTCTTATTGAATTTGTAGCGGCCCACCGCGGACAGGTCGTACCGGCGGGGGTCAAAGAACAGAGCGTTCAAGAGGCTCTCGGAGGAGTCCACCGTGGGGGGCTCGCCGGGGCGGAGCTTGCGGTAGATCTCCAGCAGGGCCTCCTCCCGGGTCTTGCAGGTGTCCTTCTCGATGGTGGCCAGGATGCGGGGGTCCTCGCCGAACAGTTCGATGATCTCGGCGTCGGTGCGGGGGCCCACGGCCCGGATCAGGCAGGTAATGGGCAGCTTGCGGTTCTTGTCGATGCGGACATAGAACACGTCGCTCAGGTCGGTCTCATACTCCAGCCAGGCGCCTCGATAAGGGATGACGGTGGTGCCGTAGGTCACGTTGGCCGCCTTGTCCTCGTTGCGGGCATAGTAGATGCCGGGAGAGCGGACGATCTGGGAGACGATAACGCGCTCGGCGCCGTTGATGACAAAGGAACCGGAGGCGGTCATGATGGGGAAATCGCCCATGAAGATTTCCTGTTCCTTGATCTCCTCGGTCTCCTTGTTGCGCAGACGCACCCGCACCTTGATGGGGGCGGCGTACGTGGCGTCCCGTGCCTTACACTCCTCCACGTCGTACTTGGGCGGCTCGTCCATGGAGTAGTCGATGAAAGAGAGCTCCAGGTTCCCCGCGTAGTCGGTGATGGCCGCCACATCCTTAAAGACCTCCCGCAGGCCCTTGTCCAGGAACCACTGGTAGGAGTTCTTCTGGACCTCCAGCAGGTTGGGCATCTCCAGGATCTCTTCGTGGCGGGCATAGCTCTTGCGCAGGGTCTTGCCGTAGTAGACGTCTTTGACCATGCCGTTCAGGTTCTCGTTGACCATTCCGAATGACCATTCCTTTCCCTAAATCTTCCGGCGCGGACTGCTCTGCTCACAAGCGCCCTCGCCGCTGGCTCCCGAAGCCGGAGAATCTCCAAACTTCGTCCTCCATTTTCGGACTGTTTCCACCGGTCTGCCTGTTCAGGCCGCCGGTTTACGCCATTTTTCCGCCGGATCTCCGTCGTTTCGACCAAAACCCCGGCTTTCAGCAATTTTGATACACACGGCAGCGTTGTTTTGTTGTTTGTTCTTCCCTCTTGCGGTGAGCCCTGAAACCTGCTATACTTGCCATAGTGTGGAAGGGTATCTGCAAAAGGTTTCCCATGTATGGAAGCGTTTCAGTATACCATGTATTTTTTCCCCCGTCAAGTCTTTTGTATCTACAGTCCGGATTTATCCGGGTTTTTTTATGCGGTAAGGGAGACTGGCACCGCCAATGCGGGGTCCGCGCCTTTCCATTGATTCACACTGCACCTCGGAATAGGACTTGAAAAATCTGTTTTCATATATTATACTGCAAAAAGACTGCCAGTCCGATCTGCAAAGACCGCTTGAAAGCAACCACGAGACAGACAAAAATCAAATATCGGGGGTGTCGCGCAGTTGGTAGCGCGCTTGCTTGGGGTGCATATCCCGCCCATCCATGAGAGCAAAACCGCAACCAGACAACCCGCTGGGACACTACCAGAAGCGGGGACCATTTCCGCAAAGCCATTGGTCAAAAAACGGCCAAGACCACATGTAAGACCACAGTTAAAAATTCCATAACCGGGTGTAGCGCAGTTGGTAGCGCGCCTGCTTTGGGAGTGCCGTGCCGCCATCCGGGGCGGGAGAAATCGAAAGGCCGGAAGCCTTTGGCACACGGTCGTTTGCGGGTTTTGACCGTTGCTTGAAAAGCGCCTAAAAATTGCATCTGACCACAGCAATGACCACAGACAGCAAAATTTCCAGAAACCGAAAAAGCAAATATCCGGGTATAGCGAAGTTGGTATCGCGCCTGGTTTGGGAGCGTGAGGCCCAGGTTCGGGCCGCAGCCCTCGGAAAACCCCGAAACCCTTGGGACACTTGGGCTGACAGCACTTCCCCCATCGCCGGTAACTGGTCAAAAATCGGCGTTGACCACATGTTTGACCACAATTGGAAAATTCCATAACCGGGTGTAGCGCAGTTGGTAGCGCGCTTGCTTTGGGAGCAAGATGCCGGGAGTTCGAGTCTCCCCACTCGGACCAAAATCCGTCAAAATCTTGTGATTTTGACGGATTTTTCTTAACTTTTGCAACAAAACTATTCTATTAAATTTCACTATCCATTTTCACTTTTCTTGAGGTGCCGAAATATGGTGATCGAGACAAAACGGCTGATCCTGCGCCCCTTTCTGGAGGCGGATGTAGCGGATGTCTATGAGTATCTGAAAGAGCCCGCAGTCAACTGCTTTGCCAGCATGAAACTGCGCTCCCTGGACGAGGCCAAGGAGGAGATGAAAAAGCGTCTGGGCGAGACGGAGTACTACTTTGCCATCACCCTGAAGGAGGGCGGTAAGGTGATCGGAGAGATTGACGCCTACCCGGAGGCGGGCGAGCCACATGCAGGCGAGGACGCCGTGCGGGACACCTTCAGCCCCTGCTGGATGCTGAATGAAGCCTACCAAGGCAAGGGGTACGCCTTCGAGGCGGCCCAGGCCTTCTTTGACTATCTCTTCTCCCAAAAGGGCGCAAGGCGCATCTACGCCTATACTGAGGACTATAATCTTTCCAGTCAGCACCTGTGCGAGAAGCTGGGCATGCGCCGGGAGGGAATGTTCCTGGAATTCATCTCCTTCGTGAATAATCCCGACGGCACACCCAGATATGAAAACACCGTGCAGTACGCCATTTTGAAAAAAGAGTGGGACCGCCGCCAGCGGTCCGATTGATCCGATACCGCCCGCTGAACATCCGTGGATGCCGGCGGGCGGTATTCTTTGTATATAGCTTGTTAAAAACTGATATGCCTGACATCTCGATCTGCTTCCCCTTGCCAGCAGAGCCTTTCCCAGATACAATGGGGACAAAAGGCAGTCAGTCCCCGTCCTGCTGGACGAAAAGCGAAATACCAAGGAGGGTGAAACCATGCAGCACGAATGCAGAATTACAGTATTGGAGACCAAAGTGTTTCCGGAGTATCAGGAGAAGTATCTTGCGGACCCCAAGTCAGGCCCCTGCCCCTGCTTTCGAAAGGGAGATACCTTTTTGCTCAAGCGTACCGCTGAACGGGACGATTTTTACCACCTGATGAACGGGAAATTCTGCGGGGAAGCGTGGGACGCCATCAGCCGGTATGTCTACACAGCCCTCCAGGGCGGATCCATCATGCACAAGTGGACCAATGATGAGCGGATGATGATCGCCTGCTGCAACGACGGGACCCGGCCGGTGATCTTCAAGATTGAGCGGATTGATATCCCCGAGACCGAAGAGGAACGGGAATGGCTGGAAAAGCAGAATTTCAAGAATACGGCAGAGGATGCCTACACCGGCTGAATCAGGGACAGGCGCATCATGACACCCCAAAAGTGGAACACACTGGCCCTCTCTGTCTACTTCAGGGATACTTAATGCAAAGCGGAGCGCTCACACGGGCGCTCCGCTTCCTCATAGTTCTCTTTGCAGGTACACCATGTCCACTAACTGCACCCCGCACTCGTAGATGGGGTGGTCGTAGTGGTCGGTGAAAAAGTTCTTGACCAGATGGTGCCTGCGAAAGCCGCAGGCCTCATAAAACGGGATGGTGGACGGGCTGTCCCCGGTGCCCACCTGCAGCGCCGTATACTGTCCTGCATAGGTTTCGATTAAGAAATCTATCAGGGCCTTTCCGTAGCCCTTGCCCTGAGCGGCAGGCTCAACAGCGATGTTTTTCAGTTCCAGAATCCGGTCTCCCTCATCGGTTACCACGCATTCGGCTTTGACTCCATCGTCCTCCAGCACATACATGGTCCCACGCTCCAGATAGCGATCCACCATGTCCTCTTGCTCGTCAGCCAGCAGCAGTAAGTCGAGATATCTCTTTTTGTCCGTCTCCACTTTTCTGATTTCCATAGGCACACCTTATTTTTTCAGAAGCCGCTTCAGTGCGGCTGCGTCCAGCAGATTTACTGTCACGAACTTTCCCCGATAGAATACCGCCCAGTTGTTGAACACGCAGGGCAGAGATTTGGCTTTGTCCAGGGTGTCCACCGGAATGAGAGTGCAGGGTGTCTCCAGTTCTTCGCAGGTTTTGCGCACCAACTCCACACTTTGATGGATGTAGGGACACTGGGAACTGTAATAGACGGTCAGTTCCTGAGGTTCAATCGCCTGCTGTTTGGCATTCTCCCCGAAGCGGGGTTTCGTCCCGTCAAAGGAGATTGCCAGCAGCCGATAGCCGTCCGAGGTGGTATCCACGGTTTCAAATCCATATTTCTCTGCAAAGGCCTGGTCTGAGAGCCAGGCCTTTTGCTTTTCCGCCCCAAGCATACACACACCGGACTTTCCCTTGGCCCTGGCGTCAGCCAGGCAGTACTCCATCAGCTGCCTGCCATAGCCCTTGCCCTTGAACTCCCCGTTGACCCACAGACAGTAGATATAGATGAAGTTATCCCCCTCCAAGGGTACCCAGGCCGTCTCCAGCGGGGCGTACTCGATGAACACCACACCCTTGGTATCCAGTTTGCGGAACACATGTCCATCCCGGAGCCGCTCCCGGAGCCAGACCCGCTTGGCCTCCACGCCGGGGTGAGGCTTCTTGCTGCGGATAATGCAGCACAGATGCTCCCGGTCCAGATTTTCTTCTGTTAGATTGAGAAACTGATCTTCCATGTCCGCTACCTCCCGGAAAATCTGCCTCCATGATACCATGCCCTCCACGGCAAGACAATCCCAGATCACAGCGGCAAAAGTTTTTCTCTCAAGATAAACATGACAGACAGTTGTCGTGTTCCTATGCTATAATGCAGACAGAAATGCGAAAGGCGGTGTACCCCATGAAGATGGAGCGGCTCATCGGCATATTGTCCATCCTGCTTCAGCGGGAGAGAGTCACCGCCCCGGAGCTGGCGGAGCAGTTCGAGGTGTCCCGACGGACCATCCAGCGGGACATCGAGTCCCTATGTCGGGCGGGCATCCCTATCGCCACCGCCCAGGGCGCCGGGGGCGGCATCTCCATCATGGAGGGCTACCGGGTGGACCGCACCGTGCTCACCGCCCCGGAGATGCAGGCCATTCTGGCGGGCCTCAGGAGCCTGGACAGCGTCAGCGGCACCCGGCGCTACGCCCTTTTGATGGAAAAGCTGTCCGCCGGGACGGGCAGGCTGGTATCCGGCGGCGCCCACATGCTCATCGACCTCTCCTCCTGGTACAAGACCAGCCTGCCGCCCAAAATTGAACTCATTCAGAGCGCCATGGAACAGCACCGCACTATCCGCTTCACCTACTTCTCCCCCAAGGGGGAGTCGGTACGCACTGTGGAGCCCTGCTACCTGGTGTTCCACTGGTCGGCCTGGTATGTGTGGGGCTGGTGCCGGAGCCGGGAGGATTTCCGCCTGTTCAAACTCAACCGCATGACGGAGCTCACGGCCGGAGGGCCCTTTGAGCCCCGGTCCGCTCCCCTGCCTGATTTGGAACCAGAGCGCATCTTTCCGGCCAAGTATCCGGTCACCGTTCTCTTTGATCCGTCCTGCCGCTGGCGGCTGGTGGAGGAATACGGGGTGGACCGGTTCACCGTGGAACCGGACGGCAGGCTGCGCTTCACCGGCGGCTTTCCCGACGCGGACAGTGTGCTCAGCTGGGTGCTTACCTTCGGAGACAAGGCGGAGCTGCTGGAGCCAGAGGAACTGCGTAAGCAGCTGCGGAAACTGACCGAAACACTGGCCGACCGCTACAGGAGGAATTGATATGGCCTCTCATCAGGACTTTGTGGACTATGTGGCCGAGCAGCTGCGGGAGGCGGGCACCATCCGCAGCCGGAAGATGTTCGGGGAATACGGACTCTTCTGCGACGGCGTGTGCTTCGCCGTCATCTGTGACGACCAGCTTTTTGTCAAAATCACCCCGGCAGGTAAGGCAGCCTTTCCCCATCTGCCCAAAGCTCCGCCCTATGAGGGGGCCAGGGACTACATCCGGGTGGAGGATGTGGACGACCGGGACACCATGACCGCCCTCACCCGCCTCACCTGTCTGGCCCTTCAGGACCAACCGGAAAAACGGAGGAAATGACTATGGCCTTTGACTATAAGAAGGAGTACAAGGAGTTCTACCTGCCGCCCAGGACACCGGGCATCGTTACCGTGCCCGCCATGAACTTCCTGGCGGTGCGTGGCCAGGGCGATCCCAATGAGGAGGGCGGCGCCTACAAGCAGGCCCTGGAGCTGCTCTATGCGGTGGCCTACACCATCAAAATGAGCAGGATGGGCGAGCACAAGCTGGAAGGCTACTTCGACTATGTGGTGCCGCCCCTGGAGGGGCTTTGGTGGCAGGAGAATACCCAAGGCGTGGACTACACCCGCAAAGCGGATTTCCGGTGGATCTCCCTGATCCGCCTGCCGGAGTTTGTGACAAAAGCGGCCTTTGACTGGGCCCTCCGGGAGGCCGCGGAGAAAAAGCAGCGGGACTTTTCCAAGGTAGAGTTCTTCTCCTGGGAGGAAAGCCTGTGCGTCCAGTGCATGCACATCGGCCCCTACGATGACGAGCCCGCCACCGTGGCGGCCATGGAGGAATACGCCACGGGACAGGGCTATGGGCTGGATTTCAGCCAGGGCCGGTTCCACCACGAGATCTATTTGAGCGATGTGCGGCGGTGCAAGCCGGAAAAATGGAAAACCGTCATCCGGCAGCCCATCATACGGGCAGAGTGAGGAAAGAGATGAACACAATCATTCGTAAAATACGCCCGGAAGAATACAGCCTTTTGCGGGAATTTCTCTATCAGGCCATCTATCTCCCGGAGGGCGTGGAGCCGCCGCCCCGGTCGGTAGTGGATCTGCCGGAGCTGCAGGTCTATATTGCGGACTTTGACACAAGACCCGGCGACCACTGCATAGTAGCCGAGGTTGAGAAAAAAGTGATAGGTGCGGCGTGGTGCCGCATTATGGAGGACTACGGCCACATCGATAACCACACCCCCTCTCTGGCCATCTCGTTGCTGCCGGAGTATCGCGGGCTGGGCGTCGGGACATGGCTGCTGAACGCTCTTTTGCTTCTGCTCCAGGAGAATAGGTACCGGCGGGCATCCCTCTCCGTCCAGAAGGAAAATCCGGCCCTGCGCCTCTACCGGCGGACGGGATTCCGTATCGTGGCGGAGAAAGGTACAGAATATTTGATGCTTTGGGATGCTGCCCAAGCGATACAACAGGAGAATATGGATATGGAAGCAGAAAAACAGCGGGAAAGTAAGATCCGGCAGTGGTTTTCCATGTGGCTACGCAAGCAGGACATGGGCATTGAGGAACTCTTCGCCCCGGATGCCGTCTATATCGAGAGTTGGGGGCCGGAGTACCACGGCAGCGAAAAGATCAAGCTGTGGTTTGATGAGTGGAACAGCCGGGGCACCGTAGAGCGCTGGGACATCCGGCAGTATTTCCACAAGGGAGATCAGACCGTGGTGGAGTGGGCTTTCCGGTGCGTCATGGCGGACGGCACCGTCCAAAGTTTTGACGGTCTCTCCCTCATCCGCTGGAACGAGGCGAGAAAGATCTGCTTCTTGCAGGAATTCGGCTGCAACGGAAATCGCTATGACCCCTACGCCCGGGGGGACACTCCGGTGTTCCGGAAAGAGCAGGCATTGTGGTTTTAAAGGGAGCATTGGTATGGCAACTTCCAAGGTGACAGAGTGTTTTCCCTGCCCGGTGGAACGGGTGTGGCAAGTGGTGACCGACCTAACAAATACCGCTTGGCGCAGCGATTTGGCCCGGGTGGAAGTTCTGGACGAAACCCACTTTGTGGAGTACACCAAGAGCGGCTATGCCACGAACTTCACTGTTACGGCCTGCGAGCCCATCCGGCGCTGGGCCTTTGCCATGGAGAACGGTAACATGTCCGGCTCCTGGGAGGGGATCTTTGAGACGGCGGAAGGCGGCACACGGCTCCATTGCACCGAAACCGTCAACGCCAGGCACTGGTGGATGCGCCCCTTTGTCCCCGGCTATCTGAAGCGGCAGCAGAGGCTGTATCTGGACGATTTGCGGAAGGAACTGCTGAAATGAGCCGTGTTAATCTGCGTTGCTTGCTGCAACGAGCCGCCTTGCCTACAATGGGGCCGAAAGGAGTGAGCCAATAATGCTCAACGAAAACATCAAAGCACTTCGGAAATCCAAGGGTCTTTCCCAGCAGGACCTTGCCGACAAGCTGAATGTGGTGCGGCAGACCATCTCAAAATGGGAGCAGGGACTGTCCGTCCCGGACTCCGATCTGCTCATCGCCCTGTCGGAGGCTTTGGAGACCCCTGTCAGCACACTGCTGGGCGAAACAGTGACGGAGTCGGAAGCGGACCAAGTCAAGGCCCTCTCGGAAAAGTTGGAGATTATCAATTTGCAGTTTGCCCGGAGGAAGGCCATGCGGCGCTCGGCCCTCCATTGGCTGCTCATCGCAGTATGCTTGGGCATCCTGGCTGTTGCGGCCATTCTGGTCGTGGTGAACAGCCCCTACCTGGGCTGGGATTACAGCGCCCCGGAGACCGCCGTCATGGGCGTGGCCATCCACGCCTTTGAATGGGCCTTTGTCCGTCTGGCCCCCTTCATCCTGATTGCGGCAATCATCGGCGTGTGTTTCACAAGAAAAAAAGTATAGGCTTTTTGACCTCATCATATGAGAAATCTGGAGTCTCACAAAAAACCAACTTCTTTTATCTGCCAGGCCTCCGACACGCTGAGGCCTGGTATGTTTATAGCCCTCATCCTGTTATTTCGCCATCTCATCATACGATCTGATGATAAATTCCACAAAACATGACAAGAATATTTCTTGAAAAGACCGTTCACTGGTGGTATTATTACTTCGTTAAGTGCGAAGTAATTTTGTTTTCAAAAAAGAGGGGTACTGTCATGATTTTGATGGATGTGAAACTAAATAACATTTATGGATTTACAGATTTCCACATGAACTTTTCCTATCCCAAAAAAATTGTGAATTCCATTATCGACAGCGAGTGGTTGTCCGGACACCCTAACTTCAGATATAAAAAAGCCGTTATTTTGATGGGAGCAAATGCGGCGGGTAAAACCACGTTGGGTAAGGCGCTGCTGAATCTGTTCCGTTTTCTCAACCAGCAGCTGGATGTTGCCGAGCTGTCGAAAATGGCTTCGGCGGGACAAGAAGCGTCATTCTCAATCGATTTCATTAACAGTGGTGATATCCTTCATAGAGTAAACGGCTATATTATGGCTGATGACAGCAACAGTCATGTGAAACTACGCCTTGGATATAGCTATACTTCCATTGGTAAAAAGGATTCTTACGAGACATGTGCGGAGCGCCTGAGCCAGAAAACACAGGAAATTGTAAATTTCGATAGGTTAAATAAAGTGCGTGACACCATCGGAAAGATCCATTATGTGTTTTCTTGCCCGGATATCAAGCCGTCCTCTGAGATTTCTAATATTGATCAAGATCTTGCACTGAAGGTGCTGCGTGCAGTCATCGGAACATTGGACCCCACGCTGCACGACATATCGATTTCCAGAGATCTGAAAAATTCGTTTATTATCCGCCGCGGAACAGAAGAGATTATCATTCAGGACGGAAAGCTGCTGAACCGAGATTCCCTCTCCAGCGGTACTGCGGAAGGGATCGACATATCTTTTTTTATTTCTTTGCTATTTTCAGGAAAGAACAGCTTTTATTACTGCGACGAACATTTCTCTTATATACAGAGTGATATTGAAAAACGCATTTTCGGCTTGATGTTGGAGCATTTAGAAGAAAATGAGCAGCTGATTTTTACCACGCATAATCCCGACATGCTTGATCTGAACATGCCAAAGCATTCTTTTGCATTTCTGCGCAAACGGGGTGAAGCTCCCCATACGACCTCTGTTATATTTGCCTCGGACATTTTGAAGCGGAATACTGACTCTGTCCATTGTGCGCTTGAAAATGACATGTTTGATTCCATTCCTGATGACACCTTGTTGAACGAATTGGAAAAGGGGTGTCTTTGATGCGTAAAACAAATCGGGTGATATATTTCGTAGAAGGCGAATGTGAGGCAAAACTAATCAATGCTTTAAAAGAAATCCCCGCCGCTATACGCCCCGGAAAAGTCAAAATTATCAATGTCATTCAGAACCTGATCAGCGCTTCTCAGCTTGTTCAGATACAGGCCGGTACAACCGTTGTCCTTGTGTTTGATACAGATGTACCCAAAACCGATTGTTTGAAAGAAAATATCATTCAACTGCGAAAGAAATGCACAAGAGTCGAAGTCGTCTTTTTACCTCAAGTCCGCAATTTTGAAGAAGAGCTTGTCCGGTGCACCGATGTGGAGCGGGTGTCAGAATTGACACATAGCCGGTCAAGCAGAGACTTCAAGCGTGATTTTTGCGCTGCCACAAATGCGAGAAATCTATTGGAGAGACATCATCTTGATATGACCAGACTCTGGTCAACCCATCCTCCTGAAGGTTTTTCATTTGTTATGAGCAATGGTGATGTAATCAAGCAGAACGAGCGGTAGTAGCTCCATCAAAAGTGTTTCGTACTTTGTTTGACAGGCTATAAATAAAATCTCAAGGAGGCATTGCTATGCGCAAGAACTTTGGAGCCAAGCCCTGGACCTATCCCCAGCCGGTCTTTATCCTGGCTACATACGATGAGGACGGATTCCCGAATGCCATGAATGCGGCCTGGGGCGGCATCAGTGAGGACAAGGAGGTGAGTATGTGCATCAGCGAAGGCCATAAAACCACCGCCAACATTTTGGCCCGCAAAGCCTTCACCGTCAGCATGGCCACGGCGGAGCAGATGGTGGCCTGCGACTATGTGGGCATCGAGTCCGGCAACCAGGCGGTGGACAAGGTGGCGAAGGCCGGTTGGCACACCACCAAGTCGGAATTTGTGGACGCGCCCCTCATCGACGAGCTGCCCATGGCGGTGGAGTGCCGCCTGGTGAGCTACGACCCGGAGAGCTGCCGCCTGGTGGGCGAAATCGCCAATGTGAGTGCCGACGAGTCCGTGCTGGACGAGGACGGGAAGATCGACCCGGACAAACTGCGGCCCATCACCTTTGACCCTATCCACAACGCATACCGGGTGCTGGGCGAGAAGGTGGGCAACGCCTTCCAGGACGGCGCCAAACTGAAGTAAAGAATGGATTTTATCCTACGCATAGATGAGGGACGGAGGTGTGGCCTCCGCCCCTCATCTGTTTTGACAGCAGATTACCGCTGTCCCTTCTTCTGCCGCTTGCGGAAGTCCTCCTCTATGGCGTCCTTCCAGTGCCCGTCCAAGGGCGCGCTGCACCGGACGGCAGACACGGCCTGACTCAGCACCTGGTAGTTGAGGCGGGTGCCCTCGCTGTCGCAGTGGTAGTTTACTGCCCGGTCGGGGGCAATGCCCAGATGGCCCGCCGTCTCCACCGCATCGATGTTGGCCCCCAGGAAGAGAAACTCCCAGCCGTACTTCTCCTTCTGCCGCCGGATCATCTCTTTCACCCGTTGAGCCGAGTAGCGGCGGCTGGCATTCTCCATGCCATCGGTGGTGATAACGAAAAGAGTGTGCTCCGGTACATCCTCGGGTCGGGCATACTTATGGATGTTGCCGATATGGTGGATGGCCCCGCCGATGGCGTCCAGCAGGGCGGTGCAGCCCCGGACATAGTACTCTTTTTCCGTCATAGGCTGGACATCGCTCACCTTCACCCGGTCATGGAGCACCTCGGTCTGGTCGTCGAAGAGAACCGTGGAGACGAATGCTTCGCCTGGCTCCTTCTGCTGTTTTTTAATCATGGCGTTGAAGCCGCCGATGGTGTCGCCCTCCAGCCCCTGCATGGAGCCGCTGCGGTCCAGGATGAATACCAGTTCCGTCAAATTTTTCTTCATAACAAATCCCCCTATGCTGTGTTGTTTGGTTTACAAGCACAGTATAGGGGGATTTCAGTTTGGATGGGTCGCATGGCAAGCGACAAATTGTTATGCCTCAAACAGGGTGACCTGGGTGCCGTTCTCCTCCAGAAGCCGGATCAGATCCTGGGTCTTAAGCCACACGGTAGCAGTGTTGTCGTTGGGATGGATACCGATCAGGCCGGAGCCCTCCAGAAAGGATTTGTCCAGCCAGAAGGTCACCTTGTGTTCCCGGTCATTGAGCAGGCCCAGGGGCGTCACCGCGCCGGGGATCAGCCCAAGCATGTCCATCAGATCCTGATCCGAGGCAAAGGTCAATGGTCGGGTGTTGTTCTGCTGCCGGAAGGCTTTCAGGTCAACCCGCTTGTCTCCCTTGACTGTGATGAGGTAGTAATTGCGCTTTTTGTCGTCCCGGATGAAAAGGTTCTTGGCGTCGGCCTCCGGGTAGGGCAGTTGGATCTCCGCCACCTCCGCCATGTTGTAAACGGCTTTATGCTCCGTCACCTCATGCCAGATGTTTTTCTCGTCCAGGAGGGCGTATATTTCCTGTTTGTTCATGTCTGTGTCCTCCTGCACCGCCTGATTCGTCTGGCCTCTTATAATCCCGCCCAGTGCTCCGTGTCAGTTGAACTCTACCGGATTACACAGCCCCTTCCAGGTCTGGGCGACCGTACGGTATACCCCCTCCAAAGCGGGCAGATGGGTATGGTGCGCAAATATAAAATAATAGCGGTTTGTGTAGCGGGGATATTCCAGAAGCAGAGTGCGATCCGCGTGCAGGAAAGAGTTCTGAAAGCCCCGAACGCTCTGGATACACGCCGTCTTCTTGGTTATCTGCGGACGATGTTGATAAAGAATCACGCTTTGCCCACGGTCATAGTAGTCCTTGACCTCCTGCCAAATCACATGCTTTTCCTTAGCCGACCTGCGCTCATGCATTCTTGCGGTCTCCAGGCCGTTGTCCGGATCGAGGAACACGACATCCGCCCCGGCAGTGGCCAGCAGTGCCGTCTGATGCCATGTCGATCGGGGGGGCAGATTCAGAGTGTCTGAGAAAAATGTCGCTGACAGCACACCGCTGGTCTCGATCTCTTCGAGCCTGCGCTTTTGCCCGTGCACAATACCGGCCAGGCAGTCGAACAGTTCCGGGTCATAGTGCCTGTATTTTTCCGGATGCTCCAGGTAGGAGGTGTATTTCCCGTCCTTCTGCTTTGGTTTCTTTGAGCACGAAATGCACTCCCCATCATCCTGCTCGTTCGAGGGAGGGAGAACCACCCGATACCAGTTGACCGCCAGTTGCAGTCCGGCGGCAGTCACATTCCGCAAAAGGCCGTACTTTCCGTAGTCTCCAATGTCTCCGACATAGTTGTCCTGCATGCGGTCAGCCTCCCAGCAGGCTCTGGTCAAAGGCGAACAGGGCTTCGTTGATCTCAAAGATGTTGTAGTTCTGGTGGGCAATAAAATACTCCACAATGATGTCGAACTTGCTGGCGTGGGAGAAGGCGAAGCCCGCCTTCTCCAGCATCTCCTGGGCCTCCTCCAGTGGCAGCTCCAGAGCCACGGCAAAGGCCATGGCGGTGGGCTTGGAGGGCTTGTAGTGGACATCGGAGCGGATCTTAGAGAACAGTTTGCGGTCGATGTTGGCCTTTTTGTAGCACTGGGCATCGGTTAAGCCAGTCTCGTCAATTTTCCGCAGCAGCATCTGGGAAAAACTTTCATCCAGTTTGCTGAGGGCTTCGTCCAGACCGGAGGGTGCCGTGGCGCAGGGGGCAGGCATACACTCCGATTCCTCCATGGGCATAGAAGCCATGGCCATCCGGCGGCGTTGGGTCTCCCGGCTATCGGTATGGACATCCACATAGCGGTCATCGATGTAGGCGGCAATGTCGGCAAAGAGCTTACCGCCGATGGTGTAGGCCGCTCGGTCGAAGATGACCAGATAAACCGTCATATCGTGGGCGAGGAGGAAGTCTCCGATGGTATCCACGGCCACCTTCAGGGCCTGGTCTTTGGGATAGCCGTATACCCCGGAGGAGATCAAGGGGAACGCCACCGTCTCACACTGATTGGCCAGGGCCAGTTCCAGAGAGGAGTGGTAGGCTGATACCAGCAGTTCCCGCTCACCGTGGCTGCCGCCTCGCCAGATGGGGCCGACGGTGTGGATGACAAACTTTGCCGGCAAGCGGTAGCCCTTGGTGATCTTGGCCTGTCCGGTCTTGCAACCTCCCAGGGTGCGGCACTCGGCCAACAACTCCGGCCCGGCGGCCCGGTGGATGGCGCCGTCTACTCCCCCGCCCCCCAGCAGGCTCTCATTGGCGGCGTTGACGATGGCGTCCACCTTCATGGTGGTAATATCGTTTCGTACGATCTGCAGGGGCATAACGGCACCTCCTTGTTTTCTGGTGTTATCATACCATAAGCGGGGCTGACTGACAATCTCATGGAGTATTGAGACAATTTTGTACAGGAAGTTGTCCATGCCATGAATTTGAGTGCGACCTGTTTTATCACCGTTTTTTTGTGATATAGTAGCAATATCAAGGAATCCAAAGAACCACCCACTCTATGATTGGGGAGGCAATTATGGTCAGATTGATAAAAGGTGAAAATGATTTAGCCACATTGAATCCTGCTTTAGCGAAAGAGTGGCACCCAACAGAAAATGGAAATCTAAAACCGGAGGATGTTACACCTGGATCTGGCAAAGAAGTTTGGTGGCTGTGCCCAGAGGGACACCCCTATCTAATGGTTGTCAATCAACGTGCAAAAAGAGGCTATGGTTGTCCATATTGCTCTGGTCATCGGGCGCTCAAAGGAGTAAACGATTTGGCCACGACGAACCCCGCCCTGGCTAAAGAATGGAACTATGAAAAAAACGGCAATTTGACGCCCCACGATATAACTGCCGGCAGCAGGAAAAAGGTATGGTGGCTGTGTGAAAAAGGCCACGCCTATGAGCAACTTATTATCAAGCGATCCAGCCGTGGAGCTGCTTGCCCGTACTGCTCAGGGCACAAAGTATTAAGGGGATTTAATGATCTTGCTACTGTAAATCCACTCTTAGCCAAAGAATGGCATCCCACAGAAAATAGTAATTTAACTCCGTTTGATGTAACTGCTGGAAGCGGGAAACGGGTATGGTGGCTTTGTCCATTGGGACATGCGTATCAGGCTACAATTCACGACAGAAACAGCGATAATACCCAATGTCCTATTTGTAATGCAAAGAGTCAGACGTCCTTTCCTGAACAGGCCATTCTCTTTTATGTGAAAAAACTCTATCCTGATGCGATCAACAGATATAAAGAAATATTCGAGCGCTCCATGGAACTGGATATCTATATTCCCTCCATTCGTTTGGGAATTGAGTTTGATGGAGCCAACTGGCATAACTCCGCTGCACAGTTCAAACGAGAGAAAAAGAAATACGACGTTTGCAAGGCAAATCAAATCACTCTTATTAGAGTGAAAGAGAATGTGGAATCACATAGGGAAGATGTGGCGGATGCGATTTATTACATTCCGAAGGTACGGACGTATACCAAGTTAGAAGAGACGATCAATGCAATACTGGATGCGATTGACCGCAACTCCAATATGTGGACAAGAAAAAATCCTCTGTGTTTTCACAGTGTGGTCAGGGCCAATTTGGAACGAGACCGCACGGATATCCTCAGTTATCTAAGCGAAGTCAAAAACTCCCTGGCAGACAGCCGTCCTGATGTCGTCAAATGTTGGGATTATTCCAAAAACGGAATTTTATCCCCCAATATGTTCACGGTCAGTTCCAATCAAATTGTACATTGGAAATGTCCGGACTGTGGTCACGAGTGGCAATGCAGCATCAACAGCATGACCCGGCCAGGGAGATACGGCTGCGCGGAGTGTTCCAAGCGCAGGCAAGGTGTTTCTTTCACGAAACAAGTTGTAAAGCGAGTGGGCTCACTTGCTGAAACAATGCCTGATTTAGCAAAAGAATGGCACCCTACAAAAAATGGAACACTGACTCCAAATGATATTTCATCTGGGCGATTTCAGGCGGCCTGGTGGCTATGCCCCCGATGCGGATATGAGTGGAAGTCCAGCCCCAATAATCGAAAGAAAGGGTCTGGCTGTCCATGCTGCAGCGGGCGTGTTCCCAAAAGCGGTGTGAATGACTTAGCAACCTTACACCCGGAATTGCTAAAGGAGTGGGATTATCAAAAAAATACAGACTTGGATCCAAGCAAATTGCTTCCTGGAAGTGGGAAAAAGGCGTGGTGGAAATGTTCTCGGTGTGGACATGAATGGGAAACAATCATTGCCAACCGTACAAAAGGGCACGGCTGTCCTAAATGCTCCAAGCGTAAAAAATGACGTCCTAATCTAAACAAGTTGCCTCTTGAGATAAGGAACGTGGTCTGTACTACATTTTGGTACAAACCACGTTCCCTGTTTTATGCCGCAGGTATGATCATCTTTCGGATCATTTCATACCACTTTGCCACCGTGTGCCGGGTCACCTTCGCCCCCTTGGCGATGGTGCTATAATTCGCCTCGTCGGGACAGAGCCGCATGTATTCCCAGATCTGCCGCTGCTTCTTGGTAAGTTTCTCAGGCGATGGGATCCCACGCAGCCGATCCAGGATTGCCTTCCGCTCGGCGTTCAACTGCTGGATGAGCACTTTCAGCTTCTCCTCACACTCCTCCCGGGTGTGGGCGTAGACGCATTTAGAGTGCTTGGTGCCGTCCGGCCAGGTTGGCGAGTAGCGCCCCTCAAAGAGGTGGTCGTTGATCTGGGTGATGCAGCCAGTTCCCGGCTTACGGATGCGCCGCATGACCGGCTGAAAGTCAGTGAGCGGATTTGCCTCAGTAGAGTCCTCCGCCACTTCATTGCCCAGGCCCCGGTCGATTTTGGCAGCGGCTTCACTAAGCATATCGCCGGTGATGTGGGTGTAGATGTCCAGCGTTGTCGCCGCCGATACATGGCCCAGCATAGCTGAGAGAGTCTTGATGTCCATACCGTTCTCCAGCGCCATGGTGGCGAAGGTGTGGCGTAGATCGTGAAATCTGATTTGCTTGCACCCAGCCCGCTCCAGAATGATATGGAGCCGTCGGAGCATGGAGCCGGGGGTCAGCGGCATATCCTCCTTGACCGGGGATGGAAAGACCCACCGGGACTTTGCCGTCTTTCGGTATTCCCGGAATACCTCCACCACGGCAGGCGGCAGCACCAGCTTGCGGATAGAAGTCTTGGTCTTGGGGACGCTCAACTGCAGCTTTCCCTTCACCTCATAAATCTGTTTGGTCACGGACAGCGTTCCAGTATCCAAATCCAGGTCGGACCACTGGAGAGCCAGAAGCTCACCCCGGCGTAGTCCCGTGGATAAGTCCAGCAGGAACAGTTCAAAGTAGTCGTCCGCCTTGGCTTGGATGAGAAAGCGCTGGAGCTCCTGGCGGGACAGCACCTGCATCTCCCGTCCCCGCTTGGGCGGCAGCTTGCAGCCCACAGCAGGGTTGCTTCGGATCAGGTTCTCCCGCACCGCCTGGTCCAGTGCCGCCCGGCATTTGGCGTGGCACATCCGTACCATACGGTCGGACAGGCCCTTCCCATATTGTTCGGTGCGGACAAGCCGCCCCTCTTTTTTCAGATAGGCATAGAACTGTTGGAGATCCTTCTGACTCAGTTGGCACAGTGGGATACTGCCCAGTTGGGGGATGATGTGCTGGTAGATGGTGCTCTCATAATTTAACTGCGTGGTGGGGCGAAGGCCGGGTTTGAGATAGGTTTGATACCAGAAGTCCATCCACTCTCCGAATGGCATATCGGCACAGATTTTTTCAGATTTGGTACCGCCCACTTCTTCCAACAGTTTGGCCAATTTTTCCTGGCATTCCCGCTTGGTTTTGGCCAGTACATTTTTCGTTTTGGGCAGTCCCTTGTCATCATAGCCCACCACAGCCCGGCCTTCCCAGCGTCCGTCTTTTCGCTGCCTTATGGTGCCGGTTCCGCTTTTTCGTTTTCTGGCCATGGATTCAACTCCTTTCCCAACAAATCTTCCAGGAAGCCACCCACCACATCGCTGGCGGCTCTCTGCATGTCCGGCGTCACATGGGTATACGTATCAAGCGTGAACGATGCGTTGCTGTGTCCAAGGATGCCGGAGAGAGTCTTGGCATCCACACCACTGGCCAGGGCGTGGGTGGCGAAGGTATGGCGCAAATCATGGAACCTGATGTGAGGCAGTCCCGCCTCTTTCAGCAGCACCTTCATCCAGTAGTAGGCGGCACTGGGTCGCACCGGTTTCTCCGGGGCCAGTGGTTCCGGGAAGATCCACTGACTGATGGCGTGTTTTTTCCTCTCCTTTAATCGCTGGACCGTGCTGGGGGGCAGACGGATGGTGCGTCTGCCCCGCTCAGTCTTGGTCTCGCCAATCTCCAGTTCACCCCGCTTAGGTACATTCACCGAGCGGAGGATTTTCAGCGTCCCTGCGTTTTCATCGAAGTCTCTCCACATGAGACCGCAGATTTCACCCCGGCGCAGGCCAGTGGTCAGTTCTGTGTAGAAGAAGTCCCGCCAGATTTCGTTCTTGTCCACTGCCGCCAGGAAGGCATCCATCTGCTCCCGGTCGAGAACCTGCTTTGGTTTGTAGTTGTTCTTGGGCAGCTTGACGCCGTCCGTTGGGTTATAGGGAACGATGTGGTCCCGCTCCGCATCTTTGAGACAGCGGTGGAGCATGGCGTGGATACGGAGGACCATGGTGTCCGACAGTTCGTGTCCATACTCCGGATGGTCGTGGACGCGTCCCTCTTTCTTCAGCTTCCGGTACAGCTTTTGGATGTCCAGCCGTGTGACGCGGGAGACGATCTTGCCGCCCAGGTAGGGCTTCACATAGCACCGGATGTACTGCTCATAGCTGCGCAGGGTGTTAGGCCGCAGGGTGACGGAGCCGTACTCCTCCATCCAGCGATCCAGCCACTCGCCCAGAGTCATGCGGCTGTCCTCTGTGAGCTGTGCGTCCTGATAGATATCCATGTCACGGTGAAGCTTAGCCAGCAACTCTTTCTGAGTTTTGGCCAGCACATATCGGAAGATGGGCTCACCGTTTTCCTTGTGGCCCACTACGATGCGGCCTTCCCAACGCCCGTCTTCCCGTTTGCGTACCATGCCATCTCCTGATGGTCGTCTCTTTGCCATGTTGTTTCACCTCCAATAGTTCAGTTTCATTTGTCGTACGGTTACTGTGTAGCCTATTTCACAGGAGGATACTTGTAAGGCTCCGCCACATACTGGTAGAGCACAGCGCCGCAGCGGCGGCAGATCAGATACCGCAGTCGGTTGCCCAGCATTCCGTGTTTCTTGAATGTGACCAGCGCTTCGCCGTGCTGCCAGCCAAGACCGATGTCCTCGCACCCACAGTACTGGCACCGCTGAATGGGAAGTCGATTTGTCATTTCGATCACTCCTCCTGTTCCATTCTGCGGCAGACTCGTTCTGTCTCATCCTCATCGAAGGAGTACAGGCCATCCGCCTCCAGTTCCTTACTCAGTCCCCAGGCCAGTTTGAACCCTGCAGTGAAGCTGGCCAGGGAAATTTCTTCTTTCAACAGATTCTGCGAGTCCACCAGATGCATGAGCCTGCGCCGCTGCATCTTGTCCAGGCAGTCCCGCACTTCCTGGCGGGTGTTCTCAATGTCTTCTTCCAACTCTGACACATCCGGCTCCCGGAAGAACCTCTGGTGCAGGGCTCTCATGTAGTCGTTCATTGCGCGTCGCCTCCTTATCAGCAACACACAATACCCAAACTTCTTTGCAATATCCAGCCCTTATTTGAAACTTTTTCAGAAAGATTTTTGGGTTGTAAAGAGGTTTTTATCTTTGTTTTGGCATGTCAGATTTTAATACGCCTAAATCCCACCCATGGTCATGCCGCCCATGCTCTGCTCCTCCTCATGGTCGTCCGGCTTGTGGCCCATGGCGATCTTCTTCTGGCGGATTTTCTGGAGCAGTTTACGGTCCGTTCTCTGTCTGCCCGGCGGGCAGGGCGGAATGGAGTTGTCCTGAAAGATGCGCCCCATGTGATGGAGCAGTTTGGTGGCAGAGAGGAGCACATTGGGGCTGCGGTTATCATTGAAGTGGTCCAGGAAAAACTGGGCATACTCATTTCCTTGTGACGCGGATTCCCAGAACCAGCGGTACGCCTGCTCCCGATCCTGGGCCACATCCTTGCCGGTGAGGTACAGCTTGCCCAGGGTGTACTGCGCATACTGGTTGCCCTCCTGAGCAGCATCGGTCAGATACTCTACCGACTTGGCTACATCCTTCGGGACATCCGTTCCCTCCAGATACAGTTTTCCCAGCCGGTAGGCGGCGTAGGGATTGCCCTGTGCTGCCGCTTTCTCATACCAGGACACCGCTTCCTCCATCCGCTTTTGACTTTGCAGCAGTTTACCAAGAGCGTACTGTGAGAAGTCATGACCGGCTTCGGCTGCACGGCGAAACCACAGCTCTGCTTTCTTGTCATCCGGCAACACACCCATACCATCCCGCCAGCATTTTCCTAACTGATGTGCTGCCACGGAAAAACCTGCGTCCCAGAGCTTCTTCAGTACTTGCACCTGTTCCGCTTTTTCTTCCTCTGTGTTTTCATAGACCGAAAGGATTCCTCTTGCGTTCTGGTAGGCCTCCGCCATTTGCCAGTGGGAGTTCCAGGTGTAGTACACCTCCTCCTGGTCCTCATCCACTTCGTCTTTCATAGATGCATCCTCGAAGGTGAATGTACTCAGACGCAGTTCCTCCGCCTCCCGGATGACCATGTTCTTGATGGCCTTAAATTCTGGTTGCTGGGACAATGGTTTGTGTTCTCTCGGCGTGTCTTTGTAGTACCGCTCCAGCTCATCCCGCAGCTGGTTCCATTGTTCATAGCACTCCGCTACCTCCGGGAGCCTGGCCAGTTCGTCCACGATGGCATCCACCTGCGCCTTTACTGGCTTTTTGAGATAGCCGTACATCTTTTTACCTTTGACCTCCGTCAGTATCCCGGCCAGCGTTTCCATCTGACCGGCGATGACAGGACTGTCGCAGAGGCCGGACTTCATCTCCCGGATGAGACGGCCCATAGCTTCCATAGCCGCGTCCCGTACCTGCTGATAGGACAGATCCTTCTCCTGATAGATGGACAACAGCTCGTCTTGGAAAATATCGTTGGACAGCTGGGAGCGCATCTGCTCGATGCCTTTCTCAGTCAGATAGCCCTGCTTGGGATCGGCAGACCAGACCATCATGTGGATGTGTGGGTGGTGCTTTTCATCGTGGAAGGCGGCGCACCAACGAAAGCTGCTGGGCGGAATTTTCATCGCCGCTGCCAGTTCTACCTGATGAGCCAGTAGCAATCTGCGCCAGCTCTCGCCGTTTTCGTAGCCCAGCCGTGCGGCATCCTCACGCTTCAGCGAATAGATGAAGGTCCACACCGGACCGGCGTGTGCGTTGATCTCCTCCATGGTTTGCTCCAGATCAGCAGCACCGTCCGCAGAGAACAGACCGTGAGAGCGGGGACGCTCCGCAATGTACTCCAGGTAACCACCGCCTGCCATGGGTTCCATCAGTTCCACGCCATCTCGGGTGGCGATATACTCAGCGTAGTGTCCGCCGCCGCTTCCCGGCTTGATGTAGCCGGACTTTTGAATGAGACCCTTCATTCCTCAATCCTCTTCTGAAACCGAAACGCATCCTGGAAGTCAATTTCACCGTTGGTCTCTTTCACATTTTTCACGCAGCGCACCCGAAGTTTTTGCAGCGTATCCAGATCTGCATTGATATCGCTGGCAAGCAGATTCGCCATCAGATCCTGGTCCACTGCCTGCTTGAAGAGCAGACGCCCCATGCGTTTTCCGAAGGCATCCAGCTTTCCCTCCAGAACATCCGAGAGGATACGGGGCAGATACTCCTCCGCGTGTTTCGTGTCCAAGTAGCCGGAATAGAATCGGACAGCCTTCTCAATGTACTCGCTCTGGCTTTTGCAGTTGTCCTGTTTGTAGTGAGCTTCCACTTCTTTTTTAGCCTCTGGCGTGATCCAGAGGGCAAATTTCTCTTTCCCGATAACCATGCTTTGAAACCTCCTTTTTTCGTAGGAACGCCCTGAATCTTCTTGTGATTCGTGGGTTTTGTGCCGAGAGGACCCCCTAATGAGGAAATTTTTGTTTTTGGAACGCCCTCGCCCATCTCCCGAAACTGCCCGCACTGCGGGCAGTTGTGACTCTGCCGTGGGGCACATGACCCCGGCAGTTTCTCCTGCTCTTCGTCTCTCCGTGGCCCTCGTCCCGAAGCCTGGCCCGAAATCGGGCCAAATCCGCTTTGAAAGCCCCAGGTGGGGCAGGGACTCTGCCCTTCCCCGAAGGAGGGCACACAGCGCCTCACAGGCCGCTGCAAAGGGGGATTCCCCTGCCGCAGGGGATGGTGCACTGCGGCAGGAAAATCCGGAAGTATTCCGCCGGGCCGGACACCAGATGCTGGCGCATCATCTCGCCGCATTGAAACAGGCGGTACACAGTCATTTGATTGCAGCACTCAAATTCCTCACAGCGCTCTTTCGCAAAGGTTCTCTGCTCATCCGTGAGGTTGCCGCGGTTCTCATCACAGAGAAACAGTGCCACGGCGTCTTCGTCGATGGGCTCTCTATGACTGGCGTTCCACTTGCTGATGATGTACTTTCGCTTGTCCGCCATAGCCATGGCGCACAGGTTGGGATCTTCTTGAATGATGCGGCCCAGTTCCTGCATCAGCATCCGGATACACACTCCTTTCTCTCCAGCGCAGCCAGGCGCTACTTTGCCTTGTGCTGTTCCAGTGCCAGGTCGGCCATGTCCATCTGCCGCTCGTAGTACTGATTGATGGCCAACTGGATAGGCAGGATATGATAGAGCAGACGGCCGTTGCGCTTGCGGCCGTCCTTGGTGGTAACAGTCGTGCGCTCGGTGCGGATGAGCGACCGCTCCTCCAGCTCTGCCACATACTTGCGTACCGTGGTCACGCACATGCCCACGCCCTCGCCGATCTCCCGGTAGCTGAGCAGACACTGAAAGGTCTTGCGGTCCTCCCGGCGGAGCAGAAAACTGTACACCGAGATCGCGCCGCGGGACAGCCCCAGATCGTAGATCTCGTTGGGCAGTGGGAAATAGTTTTTGATGGGATCCCGCTTGGTCCAGCTCTGTTTTCTCATTTCGCACCTCCGGACTGTTCCTCCGCCCACCGAATGAACTTTTCTTTCGGTACCACCATGCGGCTGCCCACACGGAGTGTCGGGAAACCGGGTTCGTGCATCACCTCGTAGGCGGTAGAGATGGACACGCCCAGCACCTGCGCCACCAGTTTTGCGTTGAGAAACAGCGGCAGGTCGCCGTAACTTTTACAGACTGACATCTTCATTTCAATGCCTCCGATCATTTTAATGCAGAGAAAAATTGTTCTTGCGTTTCGGAGGCCTCTCTGATAGACTGAACACAGATAGGGCTGTGTTTTCCGAAACGCAGCAGGCCGTTGAACTGTTGCAGCAGTTCAGCGGTCTTTTTTATTTCTGCTCGGCCATCACCATACCCGTTCCTGCCCTGCGGCCTTGTTTGACACGCACGGTGTTTGCTTCCCCTTGGTATGCTCGGCTGTTTCGCCCACAACAGCGTCATGGCGATACTTCTCCGGTGAGTATCATATCTGGTGATGGGTATTTATTTTTCAAGGTGCTGTTGTCCTTTCGGCTGAGTTTATTGTAAAATAAAAAAAGAATTGCTTACATCAGGAAGTGATCTTGAGAGGAGGTGAGCAGATGGCAGGCGGAATTGCCGCATTGCTGCTGAAGGCAGACGATAAAAATCGATGGTCCGTGATCCTGCACCATGCAGACGGCAGGGAGACGATACTTCCTTCTGCAACTCCCGCTGAGCATCTGATCACCGCTTCGGAGATCGATTACAGCGCGTACCGCCGTGAGATCCGGAACCTACGGGAACATCATCCCTTATTTGAGGAGCGCATAGATGTCTCACAGGCTGACTTCGAAGATTTTGTTGCCGAGGCCCTTCTGCTGCCGAGTATGATCCGGGATATTGATCCGGTAGGCTACTTTGAGCTGGTGCAGCTCATAGACCAGTCCCTTCGGCAGGAGGATGACGGCAGCGCATCGTTTCTCCTCCATGCCGCGGCACAGCTGCTTCAGATTTTAGAGGAACCTATTCGGGCTCAGGTGTACTTGCGCAACGCACTGGAGATTGCCTGTGACGGCATGGAGCGGGCCACACAGCAGGAGCGGTACCAGAAATTGGTCGGAACTTATCCGGAATTGCAGAGCCTGTGTGATCCGGCTCTGCTGCCGGATGGGCCAAGTAAGGGGCAGGTCTATGCCGCCTATTCCATGTTTGGGCTGCTGGGATTGGAACTTGCCCTGTACTTCCATCAGGACAAGCAGCGCATTGCCCGCTGTGATTACTGCTGGCTCTATTTCATTCCCAAGACGAAAAAGGAGACCCACTACTGTGACCGGGAGACGGACGGTTTTCCCTGCAAGCAGAGAGGCTCCCGATTCAAGCGCAACCTGGACGCGGAGCAGGACGAGGCGCTGCTGGTCTGCAAAAAACTGCGGGACCGCATGTACGCCCGCATGCTGCGCTACACCACAGCTCTTCCCGAAAACCGGCAGGACCTGATCCCCATGGATTATGACCAGTACGACACATGGAGCGAGAATGCCCGGCTGGCTCGGATCGACTATCTGGACGGAAAGTTGACTGCGGAGGAATTTCTTCGGAAGATCGACACCATGCACGACTTGGAGGACTACACTGTGGACGAGACGCAGACCTCACCGGCGGAGACGGCTTGGCAGAGGATGGTGGCCGGCAACATTGGCTTTGACCCGGAACTACACTACCCGGAAGGGTTTATGCTGTTGGACTTAGGCGCTGACGATCCTAAGTGGCAGACCTTCTCAGCGGATGATCTGCGGCGGCGGGACCAGGAAGGTCACCAGAGCCTGCGGGAAAAATACGGCAGAAAATGACAATCAAAATATCCCTTCACGTTACTACCGGACATTTTTGGGGCAATCCACAACCATCGTTAGAAAATATTTTTGAAAATACAATTATGCATGAGAAAATAAAATGAGCCGGCGGGCGCTTCATGCTGAAGCGCCCGCCGGCCTTATTCTTTGTATAGGCGATGTAGATTTTATTCTGCTTACAGACTTCCGTCTCCCTTGTTGCCACCAAATTCGCAGCCGTACTGATGGCCCTTCCCGTAGTACCAGCGGCCATAGCGATACCCGTAGTGGGGCGGGCAGTTGGCGCAGTCACCGTCGCAGTGCCCGCCGTGCTTCTTTTTGCCCCTGCCGGCCAGCGCGGATCCCGCCGCGAAGGCGGCCAGCGCAGTGAATGGGCCCACTTTTTTCTTTTTCGGGAGGATGTACTGGATCTGCTCCGGCTGTTCATGGCCAGTCGGCTCGTCATCGAACACATCGATCTTCGCCCGCCGGGAGATCTTCTGGAAGGAGGCGTCGTCGATCATCGTGTAGATCTCTTCCAGCTGTTCCCGGTCAAAGGGCACGTCTGTCCACTCCGCGATTTTACTCAGGACAGACTCCTCCACCGTGCCCACCATCTCCAGCACCTGCTCCGGCGTAAAGCGGACACCGGCGGCCAGCGCCTTTTCCAGAAACTTTGCGGCAAAGGCTTCATCTTGGAAGGCCAGCTCCTGCGCCACCTCCCATACCTCATCTGCCGGTCCGTAGTCAGACAGACGGTAGGTATAGTTCTTCTGGGTACTGGGCGACCAGTCGTAGAAGCCCTCGTAATAATCTTCCCAGGTCATCTGTTTCATGTCGGGCACCTCGCGGCGGTATCCTCAAGGCTCCGTCTCATAGGGCCAGGTGTTGATACCGCCGAATTCGTAGATGTTGGTGTAGCCCAGGTCCACCAGCGCGGAGGATGCGGTCTTGCTGCGGTTCCCGCTGCGGCAGTAGACCAGCACCGTGGAGTCCTTGCCGGGGATCACCCCGGCGGCGGTTTCCTCTTCAATGGTACCAACCGGCAGCAGGACAGCACCGGGGATGTGGCCGCTGTCGTACTCGTCCTGCTCCCGCACATCCAGGATAATGACCTCCTGGGTGTCCATCATCTCCTTGGCCGCCTCCTGGGTGATCTGCTGGTAGGCGCCGTCGGCAGCATTCCCGCCGCATCCGGCCAGCAACAGGAGGGAGAGCAACAGGGGGATTATTCGTTTCATCTGAGTTCCTCCAGAAGTCCAGCGGCAAAGGCCTTGTGGCCCTGCTCCGTGAAGTGGACGCCGTCATAGGCCAGGGGGATGCCCCACGTTCCGGCGTCGGCGAAGCGGATACCCAGCCGCTCCGCCAGGGCTTGGCAGAGCCGGGCGAAAGCGCGGGAGCCGTCGATGAGCTGCGGGCTGGGGACCCATTCGCCCAGGGTCACTGGCGGCGGTGCGATCAGCAGGACCCTGCTTCGATCCAGGGAGACGCCGGAGAGGAACCGCTCCAGCCGCTCGGCGGCCTGCTCCGGGCTCCGGCCCTGGAGCAGATCGTTGGTTCCCAGCATGATGATCAGCAGATCTGTGTCAGAAGGGAAGGAGGGGGCGGAGGAGGGGATCTCCCGACCGTTCTGTCCCATGTTGGAGATTGTCCATCCGGTCTCCGAAGCCAGGATGTCCACCCACCGGCTGTCCGCGTCGTAGCGCCCGCCGAAATAGCCCCGCGGGTCGTAGCCGTAGGTGTTGGAGTCGCCGAAACAGATGACCGTCATCTTGTATCTCATCCTCTCTGTGTGGTATCGCTATCATGAATCCAGCAGTTGTTTTACTGCTTCTGCCATTGCAATCGGAGAATCTAAACGCAATGTCTGTACTCTGACAAGGCTCCCACTGGGAGAAGAATAGCAAAGAGGGCTTTCCTGTCCTGCCATTGCTTCACAATCCGGATAAAGCAACACCGTCTGTTTTGCTGCATATTCTTTCTGATATGCATACATCTGGTACATATCAGCCTGTGAGATCCCATAATTGTGCCACTGTGGGGACAGCAACTTCCACTTGGTATCCAATACAGTCCGCTCGCCGCTATTCAAATCTTCAATGACCAAATCCGGTCGCAGGGCGAACTGCTTCTGGGGCAGTTCAAAGAGATATTTGCCCTTTGCCTGCACATGCACACGATATTTCCTGGAGTCCAAATTCCGCCGCAGCACCGCTGCCACATAGCTTTCAAACACGCGCTCCATGGGAAAGAGGAGTGCCAGTGCGGCTTCTTCACCAGAAAAGGCGGTAAAGCTCTTCCCCTGCAAAAATACCTGGCACAGCTCCAGAAGTCGCTGGTAGTCTGCCATGGAGCGGGATTGCCCACAGCGCTGAAAATCCTGCTCCACATTTTGGGACACCGGAACTTGTTCCATGACGGATAACACGATCCGCAGATCCTTACGGTTTTGTAAATCCGTGGCGTGCCGCTGCAAGTAGAGCGCTGTGGACTTGACCAGGCGGTTTTCCGGGCAATCCACACTAAACACATCGTACTCCACGAAGATTCTTTCTTGGTGAAGCAGATTTTTTCGAATATGCTCCGAGAACACAATTTTCCCTCGGACACAGGGTTCATTATCCTGCATTGCCGTGTAATCCGATTTTAAGCCGCGTTGAATCAGCCGATGGGTCTCGTCCAAAAACATACGCACAAACAGATCCAGTAAGCGCATACGGGAAGTATTCAGATGGGCGGTACGAAATGTCTTGAACGGTGCCTCCTGAACCGTTCGCAGCATGGTAAGAAACACTTTGCGGACGGCCTGGTCACTGTCGTCTCCCTCCAGCGTCAGTTTGGGCAGAATTTCAATCTCTGTTCCGTCTCTGGTAGTAATGACGCCCACATAATTTTTTGCAGTAATTACCTTACCCAAACCGGGCCTTGCGCTCAGACTCATCAACTCCAGTGGCTCGGCTCCGGAATTTGCATCCCGATTAGATAGAATAAACTGCTCCAGCTGATCGAAGGCGTGTTCCGGCAGAGAAATCATGCCTGCCCGCGGCGGTCCATTGCGGGTAAACCCCATGTATTCCCGAATGGTATATTGTTTCAATGGAGTTCACCTCCCAATGTCATGTGCCTGTCAGAGATTCCGGTATACTTCCGCATCAAAGAAGGCATCCGGATTGATACGATATGTGGGGTTTACCTCAAACTCTGGCTCTACACCAAACAAACTCTGCAAATCAACGGATTCAACCTTGAAAAACTGCTGCTGTTCCGGACGCTTCCTGTCCCCAAGTACCAGACAGATTTTTTCATAGTCGTCATAAAAGTACTCCTGAAGAAGCGGAACGACTTTATTCCGGAAGATCTCGCCCAAGGTCTGAATGGAGGAGGACTGCCGCAAGGGGGTAAAGAAGGCGTGTCCAAGCGTATGCTCCCGGTCAAACAGCACCTCAATCCGGCGATTCAATGTGGTAAGCAAGCCGCTGATGGAAATGCCTTCAACCTCTATGCCATCCAGCACGCCGCTGTCCGGCATCATTTCCACGAAACTGAATCGGCGCCGGAGGGCGGTATCCAGCAGGGCGATGGAACGATCCGCCGTATTCATGGTACCCAGCAGATAGACATTGTCAGGGATTCCAAAGGCTTCGTGAGAGTATGGCAGCTTGGCTTGCAATTCTTCACTCTGTCCCAGACGCTTGGAAGGTTCAATCAAAGTAATGAGTTCGCCAAAGATTTTCGAGATATTGCCGCGGTTGATCTCGTCAATGATAAACACATAGGGACCTTTAGTCCCTTTTGCTGAGGATACACCTGAAAATCCGTTCTTGTTCAGAACATCTATCACAGTTGCAACCGTAGTATTGAGACGATACACGGTGGACAAGGTCAAACTTTTTTCCAGTCGGAACTCCCCAATACTGATATCTTTCCCTTTGATCAGCCATTTGACTGTTCTCAGCCGTTTGTATTCATCAAATTCCGGATGCCACTCAGGCTCACCAGTTACCACGCCAATGGCGTCAATAGACCGGGCTGAATAACAGGAAAGGACAATATCGCCCAACTGCATTCGGTTCAAAAATGCGTTGAGTACGGTTTTGCCGCCAATCGTATAGTTGGTTTCGTCCGTTACATTGGCTCCGTAATCATCCCATCCGATGCGGATACAGCTGTTTTTCATGCAATAATCCCGGATCGGGTGCTGCCCTGTACCGCCAAGAGAGACCTTCCAAATTGTCGGAAACTCTGAGAAGCCGTAGGGGTTTTGATTGGGATCCACTACCGGAGGCTGTGCGGCCGCACAGAATTTTTTAAATACGCCATCGGCAATCTCATAGGAGATGTCGCCGGAGTCCTCTGCTTTGTCCTCTGCAAAAACTGGACGAATTCCTTCGATAAAGTCCTCGTAGCCGAAAGACTGGTGGAAGGTTGTGAACTCGATCCGACCATCCTGCTGATACTGCCGATACCGTTTTAGGACCTCTTCGTGGTTTTCTGCCTGGACCTCTTCCAACGATTTTTCTTCTATGATCGCCACGGCATAGTTAACCGTCTGGTAGGTCTTTCCCGTCCCGGGAGGGCCATAGAGGATCGTATTCTTCGCAAACGGCATGGGATTGTTCACCTCTTTCTGCGGAAGAAGTTCCAACGCTTCTTCCAATTCGTCACGGAGTTTCCAAGAGTATGTACCAGGCTGATCCTGGAGGGCTGTGCGGCCCACAAATAAAACAGGCCACCACTTCTGATCATTGTTTTCATTCTGAACCAGCGGGCAGCCTGTTTTTTCCTGCACTCTCCTGGCAAGCTGAACCATGCTGCCGTTATAGTGGGCAGAAGTATCCCCTAATTTCAGGCTTAGCTGCTTACAGGTTGCCTCTCCGCCTTCTTGTTGGATAGTTTTCAGAACCCGCAAATTTTCCACTGTGCAGATTGTTCTGTCTGCAAGAAGTTCTAACCACTGCTCTACGCTAATCTCCGGGTCATACTCTGCCAGAGATGGCCAATAGTCGCTTTTATACAACTGACTTCCAAAGTAGATGATATCATCGGCCAACAGGTGATGTTCATCATCCCGATAATATGCGTTTCCCAACTCTGTTCGTTTTGTTTCGAACATATTCAGCAGCTCACTGTCCTGTTGAACACAGGAGAGAACTTGATTGGCGATCTCCTGGTAGGTAAGCACATTCTGGGGATCTCCCATTTTACAAGTGGCATTTAAGCCAGTTTCGGCCAGAAATGCCTTGAGCTTACCATATTGATAGAGAAAGTGTTGACCAGGTTGTGCAAAAAACAGGTAGGTACAGATAGTACGATCACCCTGATAATGTTGCTTCATGCTTTCTTTAAACTGATATCTGGATAACAGAGCATCTGCACTTTGCTTAAAGCCTTGGATTTGCTCAACCATATCCGCTCGGGGAGCCAAAAGTTGCTGAAACATGGATCGAACCGTATTGGGCTCCTTTTCCGCAAAAAATGTGATCATCTTGCCGGGGTATGCATAGTTGGTATCCAAGAGGTTATTGGCCTGGGCAAGGGAGTTTCGCAACATCTCTGCAAGATCTTCGCTTTTCAGATCCCAATGCTCTTGAAAACACTGTACTGCTCTCCATTTATACCTCTCCTGAGGAAACCATGTATCAAACGACTCTTTATATTGACTAATCAGTCGTTGAATAGGATTGTCAGACAATTCCCACGCCGCCATATCCAAAATCCGATAATTTTTGAAAGAGAAATTAGCATCCCGGAATGCCTTGATTTTCCGACAATTATCTACATAGGTTTCCAATTTGCTCCGGGAGTTCAGTTCAATCCCCAGTGCCGCAAGAATATCCTCACTGCCTACATTGCTGTTGATGACAGGGAAGGTAAGTGGTTTTAAGCAATGAAGTACCACAGAGGCTGCGGCAGCTTGCATTCCATGGAAAGATTTCGTCAACACCGATGCGGCACGCTGGAACATCTCCTCATCGTCCGTCATATCCAGGAGATCCCCACACATTCTGATAAAGGCACGTACCGATTTCGGATCCGTTTTATTCTGGAACGAGTAGAATCCGGTACCGAACATTCCAATATGACCTGTGCCAGAAACGGCTTTTTCCTGGTTTTTATAGACACCAGCCTCCGCCCGGCTTTTCAGATCATCAATTAGGTGATCCAATTCTTGTTTGCGTGTTTCGGGCAGGTGCGCAGCGTGAACCGTCTCATGTTTTTTACCATAACTGTGCCGCCATGTTCCGATGCACATGAGATAAATGGCGTTCAGATCATGATAGTCCAGTACAGTCTCATCCACATCGCGATAGGCGGACACGATTGCGCGCACCAGTTCATAGCTGCCATCATGCTCATCAGGTGACAGTTCTGGTGTATTCTTGAGTCTTTTCAGTATCTCTTGATTCATTTAAGGGTACCCTCCGTTTGCGCTGCCTGGAACCGACTGTAGTACTGCTCCAATTTTTCATCGCAGATACGCTCGATCTCCTGTTTCTCCTCCCGGGTCAGCTTCTTCCAGACGGACTCGTCCACCTGGATCACGCCCAGGGTTTTTGTGTGGTGGAGCATCTGCATATCCTCGAACCGTTTGAAGGGGTTGGACAGGATATTACGTTGGGCCTGGGCGTCGGTGTAGCCGCCTTTGGCGTAGATGCTGTTGGCCTTTTCCACCACCAGCCCAGCTGCCCGGCGGGCCTCGTAGAACTCCCGGAAGTAGGCGACGATGTCGCTGAGTTTCACCCGGCCTTTGTCGTCGGCGAACAACAGCACCGCCTTGAGCAGCACCGGCTTGTAGGAGTAGCTCATGTCCATCTGCCGCACCATATCCAGAAACAGATCCTTGCGGTTGGAGTCGTCAATGAGCGTCCAGCCGTACTGCTCCGCATATTTTTGGAGAGTTTCCTCCTTGAAATATTTAAAGGTCCGGTGCTCGCTCATAGGCACCACCAGATCGGGCACCAGCAGGCCATCCCGGACATACCGCTCGATGGTCTCCGTCTGCACATCCACCCGGCGGACGAACTCCATCTGAGAGATCATGCCAGCGGCCTCCTCCTGCCAGTTGAAAATGTCCACTAATTCGTAGTCCAGGGCATCCACCGGCCAGTCGATGAGGGCATCCGGACGTTCGCCCCGGTCGTAGAGGCCCTGTTCGGCGGTTTTCTGCTGTTTTGTGCCCAACACCAGGGCGCCGGACTTGTACTCCTTCAGGCGGAACAGCCGGTGCATGGAATAGGGCATGTTGTACTGGCTGGCGTTGTCCACGAAGTCAAAGACCATCAGACTCTCCTTGCCGGGAGCCAGCCGCATACCGCGGCCCAGTTGCTGGGTATAGAGCACCTTGGACATGGTGGGCCGGGCCATGAACAGCACTTCCGTGGCCGGACAGTCCCAGCCCTCGTTGAGCAGATCACAGGCGCACAGCACCTTGGTCTCGCCTTTCTCAAACCGGGCCAGCACCTCCCGGCGGTCACTGGCTTTGACCTCTCCGGATACGGCCTCAGCGGCCACACCGGCGTCGTGGAGCCGACCGGCGATCTCCTGGGCGTGTTTGACGGAGGCACAGAAGATAACCGTTCGCTTGTCCTTAACATACTGGAGCCAGGTGTCCACGATCAGCTGGTTGCGCTCCGGCACATAGATCTTGCTCTCCAGATCCCGGATGTTGTACTGGACGCTGTTGAACCGCACTTTGGTCAAATCGATGTTGGTGTGGATGCGGATGCACCGCACCGGTACCAGTTCGCCGATCTCCACGGCGGTCTGGATGTCCAGCTTGTGGGCGGTGTTCTTGAAGATGTCCAGGATGTTCTTGTCGTCGGCCCGCTCCGGTGTGGCGGTCAGGCCCAGGGTGAATTCCGGCGTGAAGTAGGACAGAACCTTTTGGTATGTATCAGCGGAGGCGTGGTGGGCCTCGTCCACGATGATGTAACCGAAGTCATCCGGCTTGAACCGCTCCAGGTTCAGCGCCACGCTCTGAATGCTGCCGCAGACCACAAAGGCGTTGCCCTGCTTCATGTTCTCCACATAGCGGCCCACCGTGGCCCGGGGCCACAGTTCCCGGAAGGTCTTGGTAGCCTGATCCACCAGTTCCACCGTGTGGGCCAGGAACAGCGTCCGCTTGCCGAACCGCTTGGCGTCCATGACGGCGGTCACTGTTTTTCCGGTGCCGGTGGCGTGGTAGAGCAGGGCGATGGTCTCGAAGTTGCAGCGCATCTCCTCCAGCGCCGCCAGGGCCTGTTTCTGGTGCTCTTTCAGCTCCAGCTTGGAGCCGTCCAGAGACTTGCCTCGCTGGGTGGGGAGGTAGTCCTCGATCTCTTTGAAACTGGGATGCTGGCCCAGAAAAACCCGCAGCTCGTCCTTCACGGTCTCCGGCTGCTGCTGTATCTGCCGTACCGCCCAGCGGTACACATCCCAGCCCAGGTAGATCATACTGTTCTGCTTGAGCAGATCATCGCAGAACTTGTTCTGGGAGACCAGCTTGGGGTTGTGGGAAGCCTCGTCATCGATCTCAATGGCCACCTTCCGCCCGCCGTTTTCGATCAGGAAGTCGGCAAACCGGCTGTTCTGGTAGATGTCGGAGAAAGGGTACTGGGAGTAGAGATAGCCGGCCTTCTCGGCACCGAAGGTGTCGGAGAACAGTTCGATGAACAGATCCTCGGCACTGCTGCCGGAGGCGGAGCGGTAGGTCGGCATAGAGGTCACCTCGGTTTACAAATGAAGATTGAGGGATAAGCCTTCAACATACCCGTTAGGATAGTGAAACTGCTTTTGAGCGAAATCAAATATAGGGTTCACATCATGAATAATTGCATGATGATTGGGGCATACGATCATAATATTATTGGTATTGTTATTCAGGCTGTGCACAAAGTAGTGAATGTGATGTGCATGGATTAAGTGGGAGCCATATGGTTCACCGATGGATTGACCACATATTTGGCATCGATATCCATAGGCTGCTTTTAAATCATCCGCAATCGCTCTGGACAGCTTGCGGATTTTACAGTTCTTTGTCCTAATAAGTATGCCTGCCGTTTCATCCCTGCCGTCCAAAATGCCTTCGGCAACGGACTCTCCCAACTCTTTCAGTGCATTACCCTCTTCTTGGAATTCTTGAATTGGCATGCAGTCAAAACATAATCTGCCAGAAATTGTCGTGGAATAGATTGCGATATGTTCTTTCAGAGATTCATCTGCGTCTAAAGTTCGATGTTTCTTGCCATCTTGGCGTTGCGATACAATTTGATTTTTGGAATATACAAATATCTCTTGTAGCTTTTGAGCAATTGGGCTCTTAGCGGAATATCGGATTTGCAGCAGATCCTTATGGTTTGGATATTTGCTTTTGTCAAACCGAATGTTTATGATTTGAGCGGGGTACAGAGCGCCATCAATTAGAATCTGTATTTGTTTGCGCTGCCCAGATTCCAGGGCAAACCCGAGTTCATGAAAAAGAGATTCCTGATGTTGTACGGGGATGGCCAACCCAGCCGTTAATACAGAATAATCGACAGTCTTATAAAAGAGTAGCATATTATTTGTCAACAACTTCCTTCAACAAAATCTTTTTTTCAAATCCGCCCCGTTTGGCAGCCTTCTTAGCCCGCACCCGTTCCAGATCTTCCGCCGTCCAGCCGCGGGCCTTTACGACAGCCTGCATAACCTCCAGAAGGTCGGCCAGTTCTTCCAGGGATTTACTCTCCTGATATTCCGCCAGCTCCTCGTTCAGCTTCTGGTCCAGGAGAGCTATGTAGTCCTCGTTCGACAAGGTTGCGTAAACGCAGGTTTTCCCATCTGCTTCGATAATCTCCGGAATACGGTCGCGGACGAGTTTGTGATAGGTTTGCAATGAAATCACCTCAACTGAATAGAATTTAGCGCTTATATGGGGTCATTGGGAAGGGGTTGCATATACCTACATTTTTCTGTATCTCTATAGTAATTTGTGCATCCATAAAAAACGCTGTTGTTTTTGTGGTTGACTTTTACAATTAAGTACCCATCTTTGCATTGCGGACATTTGCAAATATCGTGTTTATGTACACGGTCATTTGTCATAAAATCGCATATCTCTGCGTCATTTGTACATATCCACAAGTTCAATCCATAGTTTTTATTGAATTCATATTTCAAAGGGAATCCACATATAGGACAACGCAAACTAAACAAATCAACGACCTGCATATTGATGTCATCTGCATGAGGAATATTGAAGTCTTTTATCAATTCCACAAGGAATCGAGAGGGTTTGTTCTTAGGCGTTGCAATATAAACCCTATTCTTTGTCCTTGTCATTGCAACATAGAAGAGTCTCCGTTCTTCGGCAAATGGCATGCTGGTATCTTCATATGTTACCAGTTTCATGATGGGATCGTCTTCAATTTGGCAGGGGAATCCAAATTTTCCCTCAAACATATTGATTAAAATTACATTGTCGTAGCCTAATCCCTTCGAACTGTGCGCAGTCATAAAGGAGATATTTGCCTTTGGATATTTCTCACTTTTTACTCGCCCGCCGGGCAGTTCCTCAAAATGGCCTGTGCGATAGAGCTTGTGCATATCGTAGTTATACCGTCCGATTAGCAAAATGGAACGCTGAACACCAAATTCATCAATGATTTCACCAATTATCTGCTCGATAACTACGGCAAGAGCGTTCATCGGCTTAAACTGATCGTCAAACGGCACAATTTTTATAGGATCATCCAAGTGCTTAGGTGAAATAAGTTGCTTTCGAATTTGTGCGGAATTTTTCTGAACAAATCCACCAGCAATATCAATGAGTTCTTGAGAGTTACGATATGTATGTGTGATTTTCAGTTCTGTTCCCGCACCCATTAAATCCAAAAATCGTGTAAATAAAGTAATATCCGAGCCGGAAAATGCGTAAATGGATTGCCAATCGTCTCCCACCGCGACCACCTTGGCTTGTGTAATCTCCGAAAGCCGTTTGGTTAGATTAAACCGCTGACGCGCAATATCTTGAAATTCATCAATGATAATATAACGGTAAGGTAGCGTTATATTTTGACGCTCAATTTCTTGCAAATAGAAATGGGCATCATTGATCATGTCAGCAAAATCAATTTGATTTCTTTGCTTAAGCACCGCCTGGTAATATAGATATACTCGTTCTGCAATATCTAAAAACAGGAGGGTTCTGGGATTATCAGTTTTTCTTCTCAAAATGCCAAATCCGCCTGAATCATATCCGGTCGTCTTATATTGTTCGATAAACTTCATCATGAAAAGGATGAGCTTAAAAATGTATTTATCCTTTCCCGTTGCTACAATTTTCTTATAAACTTCCTCCAAGTTCCGCGGCTTTAACACAAAGCCTTCTTTTTCTAAGATCTCTTTCAAATGCTCAATAAGGGGCCTGCGGTCTTTATAAACCGACCATGTCTCCAAGAGCGTTGTTTTGTTCTTTGCATGGAGACGCCGCTTATCTTGAATTGCCTTTCTGTATTTGGCGATCTGCTTAGGGGTAAATACATTGCTGTAGTACCATTCTGTCAGCGCATAATGTTCCAGCCAAATGGCATGTTCTCCCTGGACTATATAAAAATCAGGGGTATATTTTTTAGTGGATAATGAACCCCAAGGGTACGGCTTTTCATACTCATAATCTAACCCATTGAGATACAAAAAGTTTGCGATTTGCACTTCCTGAACCGAACGGAGATATTCACCTGTGATTGTCTTAACTTGCTTGCTGCGTTGCCGTTCTACTTTGTTTATGTATTCTCCCAAACCGCTTTTCAGCGTTTCGTAGTCCTGGGCTGCTTTATAGATATGGTATTGATTAAGATCCTCAAATTTGAATACATCCTCGGTTAAGTCAAAATAATATCCCAGGAACATGACTAATTTGCGCATCAATTCCTTGTCGTGGAATATTACTCGCTCTAACATGTCGGAAATAATTTTATACGAAGAGAAATTTACTTCGGGCGGTTCTGCAGAAAATTGTTTGACAATGTCAAAGGCAAAGGCATGAAATGTACAGATTTTGGCCGGAATACCGAGTCCCTGATTAATCCGCTCTCTTAGTTCGCCAATTGCCTTGTTGGTATATGAAATGACGATGATTTCTTCTGGACTGACATGCTTTTTTTCTACCAGGTATTTTACTTTAGCCGCCATTGTTGTGGTTTTGCCCGCACCAGCACCAGCTACCAACAAACAATGATCATCATCGGTAATCACAGCTCGCCGCTGTTCATCATCCAACTGTATCTCCGGGTCAATTTCTTTCAAAATATTATCAAAATAATCTTTCTCACGTCTCAACGTCTGCTCTACATAAGCAGAGTTATGCGAGAATATATCCGTTTTTAAAGTGTGCATTCGGCGCAAAAAAGATTGCAACGCCAAGATATCGATTCGTAAGTTCCCTGCATGATTTTCAACATATTGATATACCAGCTTGCTTTTCAATGTTTCATAATAATACTGGTATGTATTTTGTATTTTTGCAGCATCTCGGTGGGTAATGTAGTGCTCAGCTGAAAATAATTGCGTATAATCTTGATCAAAGGAAATCAATACGTTCCCGAGATTTTTGTAATCGCATTTCTCTTTCAAAAGGGCTGTCATATCTTGTTTAACAGACGGCTCCTGCAAAAAATACTTTGCCGGCAACCCACAATAGGGACATTGCTCGGCTTTGTCCGATATCTGATTGTGACACTCAGGACATAAGATCAAAGCCATACGCAACCTCCCTAAAATCTACACACAACAAACTTACAGGCATAAGATACTGAAATTGTGTCGATGCAAAAATGCTCTGCCTTTCGGCAGAGCATTTGACAAAACTGCGGTCATCTGCTGCCGAGCTCTGTAACAACCCTTGACAGCGTTGTGTATTATTTTACCAAAAGAACGATGAGATGGCAAGGATAATGGATGCTTGACAAGCTGCGACACACGTCAAACGGTATTTTTTAGCCGCTGCAATATCTCCTCATCCGCTGGGCAGAACTCATACTGGTCAATCTCATTTACTGTAATCCAGCGAATATCGTTGTGTTCCAGTTTTTGTGGTGTTCCTTCCTGGATAGTAGAATGAAATAACGTCAGGTGGACGGTCAAATCCGGATATTCGTGGATAACGTCCATAAACACCTCGTCCACATCCAACGTAACAGCCAGTTCCTCCTGGCACTCCCGGATGAGCGCTTGCTCTTTTGTCTCGCCTGGCTCCACCTTGCCACCCACAAATTCCCACAGCAACCCTCGGGCTTTATGAGCCGGACGCTGGCAAATCATAAACTTATCCTTATCCCAGATCAGGGCTGCGACTACTTCTGTCATATATCTCACCTTTGGCTCAGTTCAATTGCTGCGTCTAAGTTGTCCAAAATAAATTGTTGGGCCACTTTGTTATAGACAACCACTGTATAAACTCTGTTTTGTCCTTGACGCTGCTCTAATGTAATTCCCAGCTGTAGTCCATTATCAGTTGGCTTTCGAGTTGTCGTTCCATCATCGTTTGTCGCTAACGCCAGAAAACCTGCCTGTATCAACCAATCTGAGATGAATTTATAATTTAGCTTCTTCATGTCTTCCGATGGGATCAACTCATTAATGCGTCTTGTGATCTCACTGATTGGAATCGGAGTTTCAGAGTAGCGAAAATTTTTCCGAGTTTCATAGTCAAGTTGAAACGGTACTTTTGCCGTTTTTGTTTTTCTTTGCGATACGCCTCCATTTTCCGCGATCTGTCTCAGAATATCGGATACATAAAAAAGGCAACGGGAGATTCTCACATTATTTATGCTATCAGAGTCTGGAACCGGTTGATCCGTCAATGGATTGATTCCGTTGGCAAGCTTTTCGATATAGGTTTTTGCATAAGCAATTTTCTCCAGCTCGGTCATTCAAATCCCTCCTTAGCCCACAACAAGTTTATTTGTCTTCTTCAAAAACTTCGCTGGAATGGGTCGATCCAGCTTCCAGGTAATATTCATCGGCTTGCTCCCGCTGTGCTTCACATAGTTTGCTGTTCCCAGGAAGGTATAGGCCTCCGCGCCCCCTGTGATCCGGTCCGCCTTGAACTCCCGGACAAACAGCAACACCTTACTTCCATGCTCTCGATGATGGATGTATCTCTGCCCAGTGGGAGAGTCCGCTGCCGTAGTGCTCTGGCTCTGCCAGTGGAACAGGTTCTCGTTGATGGAGTAATCGTGATACATGGTGGTGGGCGAGTAGTCCTTATCCGCTTTGTTCAACGTAACGAAGAACACGTCCAGATGTTTCTCCGACAGCCACTTGACGCCTTCACGCACCGTGGCCGGCTTCAGGAAGTCCAGCGCCACCAGCAGCTGGTCGCGGGTATAGGTACAGTGGAGATCCAGCGGGCAGTCAAAGCCCAGGTCCACCGGCTCGTCGATGAAGTCGATCTGCTCATACCGATAGCGTAGGAGCTCCAAAAGCTCACCCAGCAGCACGGGGCTGTCCGAGAGGGTGTACAAATTGTCCAGCACCTCATCGGATTCCCAACTCTCTGCCGCTTTGCCCCAAACGGTCACATAGAACATCTGGAGCATCCGCTGTTCCAGCTCACTTAGCGCTGCAAAGTCCACATCGTCCAGACGGGGCAGCAGATCCAGCAAAAAGCGGATCCAGCGCCGGGAATCCGCAACAGCCAATCGTCCGAATGCTTTTGTGAGGACATCCTCCAGCGGTTCGCTAAAGTCCGCGATCACATCCGCCCTGGCGCAGATGCGGGAGAAGGAGGAAAACTTATAAATTGCCCTGGGGTCCAGATGGTAATAGTCCAGGAAGTTTGCCAATGTTAGCTCCAGACCGCTGTCTTCCGCAAAGCTGGCCGCCCGGGACACCAGCCCGGCGGTATTGCCGTAGGAGGCACGGATGTTGTCCAGGATGTACTTGGCGGCCTTCTTCTCCAGCTGTATGTAGCAGCCCTTGGGTGCGGAGACAAATCCGTCCTTGATCTCCCGGGTCACGCTGCGGGTGGTATTGGACAGCAGGGCGGCAAACTTGTCCTCAAAATTGTAGCGCTTGTTGGCCTGGCCGATAAAGTCCAGCACGGTCAGACAGTCCTTATCTTCCGCCAACCGCAGGCCACGGCCCAGCTGCTGGAGGAAAATAGTCAATGACTCAGTGGGCCGCAGGAACAGCACTGTATTGACCTCCGGAATGTCCACGCCCTCGTTGTAGATGTCCACCACGAAGATGAAGCGCACCTCGCCGCTGACCAGCGTCCCTTTGGCGGTTTTCCTCTCTTCTTCGGAGGATTTCCCGGTCAAGAAGATGGACGGAATCCCGTGGTCATTGAAATAGCGGCACATGAACTCCGCATGCTCGATGGATACGCAGAAGCCCAGGCCCTTGACCTCATCGATGTCGGTCACATATTTGAGAAGGGAGGACACCACCAGATCGGCGCGGCGGTTGGCAACGGCGCCGCTAAGAGTGTAGAGATTGGACAGCTCATTTTTATCATAGCCGCCGGCGCTCCATTTCAGAGTGTTCAGATCCACCGTGTCGGTGACGCCGAAATATTGGAAGGGACACAGCAGCTTGCGGTCGATGGCCTCCGGCAGCCGGATCTCCGCAGCAATCCGGTTGTTGAAGTAAGGCAACACGCTCTTGCCGTCCATACGCTCCGGGGTGGCGGTCAGACCCAGGAGGATCTGGGACTGATAGTAGGACAGCAGCTTCTGATAGGTGGGCGCCGCCGCGTGGTGGAACTCGTCCACCACGATGTAGTCATAAAAATCCGGGGCAGTCTTGGCGGTGAAATCCTGGGAGTTGAAGGTCTGAATGGATAGAAACAGGTGGTCGATGCCCTCCGGCCGGTAGCTGCCCACAAACAGCTCCCCGAAATTGGCGTCCTTCAGGACTGCGCGGAAGGTGTACAGGCTCTGCCGCAAAATCTCCTCCCGGTGGGCCACAAAGAGCAGCCGGCAGGGCTTTCCGGGGTGCTGCTTGCAAAAGCGCTTATAGTCCAGGGCGGAGATCACCGTCTTGCCGGTGCCGGTAGCGGCCACCACCAGGTTGCGAGTGTAGCCCCGGACGGTGCGCTCCGCCTCCAGCTTGTCCAGAATCTCCTGCTGGTAGGAGTAGGGGGCGATGTCCATAGTGTACACTTCGGCGTTGTTGCTATCGAAGTACTTTTCCGCCTTCAGCGCCCGGGCCAGCCGCTCTTTTTGATCCTCCGAGTAATACTCAAATTCGTTGGAGTTCCAGTAGCTCTCAAAGGTGGCGGCGATCTTGTCGATGGTCTCCGGCAGATCCCGGCGGGTCACCTTCACATTCCATTCCAGGCCGCTGGAGATGGCGGCATTGGACAGGTTGGAGGAGCCCACGTAGGCGGTGGTGAAGCCGGTGTCCCGGTAAAAGACATAGGTTTTGGCGTGGAGGCGGGTGCGCTTGGTGTCGTAGCTGACCTTGATTTTGGTGTTGGGCAGCTTGCGCAGTTCCTCAATGGCCTTTACATCGGTGGCCCCCATGTAGGAGGTGGTGATGATCCGCAGCTCCCCTCCGTTCTGGGTAAACTCCCACAGCTCGTCCATCAAGAGCCGCAGGCCGCTCCACTTGATGAAAGACACCAGCATGTCGATTCGGTCAGCGGAGACGATTTCCTTTTTCAGCTCCGTGTACATCTGGGGTTCATGGATGGCCCCGGTGAACAGACTGCTCTGGGCAATGGAGGTCTCCGGCCGGCCGAGGTCTGCTGCCGTTTTGCCCACGGCAAGCCTGGGGTCCTGCTCCCGCAAAAGAGCAAGAAGCTGCTCCGCCCGCTGATCAACGCTCAGCGCGGCAAAGTCAGCTTCCCCAGTGGTATTCTGAATGAGGGTTACGATCCGGTTGGCGAGGCCGATCTGCGCAGAGATGTCTCCGCCGTTGTCCAGCACGTTCTCCATGCCCTTCTGCACCACATCCGCAAGGTACTGCGCCAGCACTTTGGAGGCCTCCGCCTTGTCAATGGACGCAACCGATTTGCGGGCGTCTGGGATCTCCAAGAGCTCGCGGTCCAGGGCGGTATTGATGACTTGTTCGTAGAGGCCATGGTGTAACATTAGTGTCTCCTCCGTTACACTTCAACTTTTTAAATGGATATTGAACGTCTTTTAGATTACACGTAATTGTCTCGTCTTAAAGTGCAGCATATATCGGCACACTATATATATTAACTAACGTTACGTTTTGCCTCCGACTCCCTATCATCTCATTGCTAAACACGTAATAATATATCCTTTCATTGTATTCCAAGTCTCTTGCAACAGCAGGGCGTCTACCGGTTGTTCGTTATGTATGTATTGATTGAGTGTGTCTATAAGTTTTCTTTGAGTTACAGCATCTCTCCAAGTACGAATGGTTTTGTTTTGTAATTGCTTATTTGTTTTGCTTTGATCGCCAAAATAATTCAACGCACTGACAATGGAAGACTCTAACGATTTTTCGTTGAATTGAACTTTAGTTTGTCGTCGAGATAAATACTTAGTACTGCTTTCCAATAGCGCTCTAAAGAGATATGCAATAGCGTGTCTATGAACTTGAAGGTCTAATCTATACAGTTCAAACACCAAGTCGTAAATCTTATTACTTAGATCATCTTTACCAACAAGGACATCAATAATCTGTCCCTCAGCTTTTGTAAAAACCAGACTCTTCTGAGTTAGCTTTTTAGGAGAATAAATTCCCGAAGGTTCATATGCGCCTGAAGTAGAATCGGCGTTAGTTTTAGTTCCTTGTGTGCTGCTTAATGCAGCATTATCATCTGATTCATTACCGAAGTGTTCTTCTCCCCCCTTTTCACCTTGTTCAGAATCACCAGCTGTATTAGTGACGTCACCTGAATGAGGCGTCGGCTTCGTATCAGTTTTAGGTTGATGCTCTTGGCTCTTATATTTTGGGTTTTTATCGGCAACATCTATATTGAGAATCATAAACATGACAACGCCTTTTAGCAAATACATAACCTTACTAAAAGTCAAATCCTGTATGAAGTCTGCCCGTTCGTTAGATATGCGCAGAATTTCCTCATTCTCATCAAATTCAGGAAAATTAACATATCCAAATACATTATGAGGCTTTAAACGCGTTACCTTTTTTCGCTGAGAATAGTCTGCTAAGCCAAGCCAATCATTTTCCTCCGCAAGATAGTTGTATAACGCAAACTCATTTACATAGATATTGACTCCTGCCCCATATGTTTTCAATTGGGCTCCGGCCAGGCTTTTTTCGTATACAAGGATCCGTCCTTCAAATGTTGGAACTGAACTGAAGTCACTAAGGAATAAGTCATTAGTCCGTGTCGGTATAGTCTCTTTGATGCCGTACTTCTCCAGCATAATTGCCTGCAGATCACTTAACTCAAAATTTGTGAGAGCAATTTCATTGTTTGTAATTTGTTCATTGGGAGAGTTGCATCGAAAATAAAGAACATTAGTCTTTTTAGAATAACTAAATGTTACGTCATAAAGCATTTGTGGAAAGTCACATGTAAAATTAATACTATGACGAGAATCTAATTGTTGATCAATTATATGCAACTGCATTTGAGGGAACGGGACTTCTCCTCCTTTATAGAGACTTGTGCAAATGTGACGTAGCTTTCGAACCTCTGCCTCAGAAGACAAAAAAGATATAATTTCGTTGCTTACATCTCTTAAAACGACTCTTGTGTATTCCTTTTTGGAATTTTGGTTCAACAATAACCGTTCTATGGTTCCACTTTTTTTGTCGAGCGTTATTTTGTGTACACTGTGATCTGATGGAGAGGTAACAATTTCCGCCTTATCGCACAGTAAAAAAACCGAAAGCAACCCCAGACCTTTACTTCCTGTAAGAAACATACCTCGTTCATTAGTCAGGTTTTTCCCTTTCTTTTTCGTAGAAATGCCAGGCTGAGAAAGATTTTGAATTTCCTCAAAAGTAAAACCCTTATAATCATTTTCTACAGTTATGCTTTTGGAGTCAAAGTCGTAATAAATATCTATATTCTCCGCCGAGGCATCGACAGCATTTTTTAGTAATTCTGAAATTACAATGAGTGGGCTACCGACAGTCCCCATAATTCGGGCGATTTGAGCTGAATCCATCTTTAATTTCTCTTTAGCCATGCTCATATCCCTTTCTGTATATTTTGACATACTCCTTGCTCATCGATTTTACGGCACCAACTTCTTTTATGGAAGATACTTTTGTAGGCATTCGTTTGCCAATAATATTTCTTGTAATCGTAGAATCCAATTCCAAACCATATTTCCGAGCTAACATGTCATTAAAAACATCAAAAGTGATTTCCTTATTGTCAACTCTCCGATTTCCTAATGTTAAAACTAATAATTTCCCCGGCTTTAAAACCCTTGCCAATAAGCTAAAAATTGCTTCGTAGTCTTCAAGAAAAGCAATAACCTTTTTTTGCTTTTCTAAAGATATGGAACCAACAAATTCATCATATGAATGTTCACCTGCAAGCTTTCTTTTAACCCTTCCGCCCAGGCTCGCGCTGTCTATTGCCGTAAAGGTCTCCAATAAGGTCTCATCCCATATATGTAAATCTTTTTTATCTATCCACAATAAAGGAAGTATTGAAAACTGCCCATAAGTCACTGTGGTATGATTATCACCATAAGGCGGAGAGGTACATATTAAATCAACAGAATTTGCATCAAGGGCGCCCAAAAGTTCTTTTGAATCTCCACACTTCAGGCAAATTAAACCGGAATTGTCTTTAATGTATCTAACATAATTATTTTGTATATGTTCTTTGAAAAAAGTGATAGTATCATCGATCGTTGAATCAATTTGGGATTGTTCTTTTACATGAAGTTTAAAGGTCGATGTCCTTGTATTACTAAACTTCTTCACTGTTTCTGCAAAACAACACCAAAAGAATCGACGCATTCTATCATTTGTTTCCTCAATTATCGCTTGCCTAATGACACTTAATGAAATAATAATATCGTCATTAAACCATTTTTTGATATTCTTAAACGCGTATGGTTTTACATTCCCGTTAAGCATGGTAAGTCGAGTATTAATAGCATTAATGCTTCTAACTGCACAATCTGCGGGGACTCCCTCCAATTGTACTGCCGCAATTAATACGGCCAGAGGATTGATATCAAACCCCATAACATTCAACCCTAATTTTTGCCCTTCACATAGCACTGTTCCAGAACCGCAAAAGGGATCTAACACTATTGATGTTGCAGGGTCGGCGTTGATAATTTCTTTTAGAATACACGCCTGCATAGGCGCAACCATTACTGCAGGGTATCTGACAAGAGGCGAGTCGTTTCTATATTCAGAAAAATCCCAATATTTCTCATCATATGCGCTTAACCTCTCAGCAAGTGTCATTTCAAGTCCCCCGTATTCTCATCAGAAACAATTTCCATGATATCCTCGACACCACAATCCAGTGCGGTGCAAATCTTCAGGAGTATCTCCGTAGTAACATGACCGTTGTGGCCCATTTTGGTAACTGAAGCCGGGCTGATCCCTGATTTTGCACATAGATCTTTTTTCTTCATGTCTTTGTCAATAAGTAGCTTCCAAAGCTTTTTATAACTGACAGCCATAAAAAGATTCCTCCATACTGATAGCGAAAAATGCTCTACCGAGCGGTAGCACATTTTCCTAATTGCGGCTATACCGCCAAGGTCTATTCCAACACCTGACAGCGTTGTGTATAATAATAGCATGTTCGGCAGAAATACGCAAGGAAATCATGCGTTCGCACGATTTTTAGTTTCTTTACAGCAGAACTTTATGCGTCTTCCGCGGCTTACATCTGTTGTATCCGTAATCTCTTTGCGGTACAATGAAGAAAAGAATCTGGATTTCAAAGGATGGCAGATGCAGAAAGAAAGTGGATGAACCTATATGCAAACCTTGGAAATAGGTGGCAAAAATATATCTATTTTTCTAAGGCAACACCGCACAGAAAACTGTGTGCAGAAAATGTCACTGCGTGGTAAAATAAA
>ERZ781272.218-NODE-218-length-65776-cov-4.666332_pt1 | contig 65776 bp, 52 predicted proteins | sample MGYA00375850_ERZ781272 | MGnify/ENA primary metagenome ERZ781272 (study PRJEB29790, sample SAMN06051246) | human gut metagenome | host: Homo sapiens | place: USA: Cincinnati, Ohio | collected 2013-06-21 | study: EMG produced TPA metagenomics assembly of the Gut...
CCCCCCCCCCCCCCCCCCCCCGCCCCCACCCCCAAAAAAAAACCACCACCTCCGGGGTCAAACCGGGGCTTTAAAAAAAATCCCGCCCCTGCCGCGGCCGCACGGTCAACCTGTTCTGTTGTCAGGACTGTTCCGGCCCCAATTAACATATCAGGATATTTTTGCGCTATCCGGCGGATGGACTCTTCAGCCGCATCTGTTCGGAACGTGATTTCCGCGCACGGCAGACCTCCACGGATAAGGGCATCGGCTAACGGCAGCGCATCCCCGGCATCATTCAATACCACAACAGGCACAATGCCAAATTCCTTAATCTTCTCTGTTATATTACTCATTCTAATCTCCATTCCGCCGCCTTTGGGTGGCGGCACAAATAGTTGTGCTGCAATTTTTCTTATACCCCGGAATAAGCTGCGAAGCCGGCATCAATCGGCAGTACCACACCGGTAATAGCACTGGCCGACGTATCATCGCAGAGGAAGAACGTTCCGCCCAGAAGCTCCTCACTGTCAACAAAGCGGTGCGTGGGCGTGCCGTTCAGTATCTTTGCACTCCGTGCGGTCGGATTTCCATCCGCATCGTAGAGCAGTGCACGATTCTGGTTCGTTACCAGGAAGCCGGGAGCAATTGCATTACAACGAATGCCCGAGCCTGCAAAATGCGTTGCCAGCCACTGTGTAAAGTTACTGATAGCCGCCTTTGCGCCGGAGTACGCAGGAATCTTGGTCAGCGGAGTATACGCATTCATGGATGAGATATTGAGAATGCAGCCGCTCTTCTTTTCAACCATATCAGCCGCAAATACCTGTGTCGGCAGAAGTGTTCCCTGAAAATTCAGTTTAAATACGAAATCCACGCCTGCCGGATCCAGATCAAAAAATGTCTTGCAGTTCTCTATCTGCTCCGCCTCATGCTGATACTCATTGTCAGTTGTGGCACGCGGATTGTTGCCGCCGGCCCCATTGATCAGGATATCGCACAGTCCGAGGTCTGAGACCACCTTATCATGCACCTCTTTCAGCGTCTCTGCTTCCAGTACATTCGCCTTATAGCCTTCGCAGATAAAGCCCTCCGCCTTAATCTCGCCGGCCAGGCTTTTTACTGCTTCTTCGTTAAGGTCAAGGGCCGCAACGCGCGCACCTGCCTGAGCAAATGCTTTCGCCATCGTACCGCAGATCACGCCTCCGGCACCGGTTATCACAACAACCTTGCCGCTAAAATCTATATTCAATGGCAAATTTATCATCATCCTCTACCTCCCTTTCATAGATTAAAATTGAAAAATGTATTTGTATTATTATAGCACAGGTCCTCCACCAACTGCTTCAGATACTTTTCATCATTTGGGTACTGGCCGCTCTCTACCCATTCACCAATTAATTCACACAAAACCCTGCGGAAATATTCATGGCGTGTATAGCTTAAAAATGAGCGGGAATCCGTAAGCATGCCAACGAAGCGGCCAAGCACTCCGTTCGCCGCCAGCTCTGTCAGTTGGGTGCGCATACCGGGACGGTTATCATTAAACCACCATGCACTTCCCTGCTGCATCTTTCCAGGAACACCACCGCCCTGGAAACAGGCCATGGTTGTAGCAATGGCCGTATTGTCCGCCGGGTTCAGCGAATACAGTATCATTTTCGGAAGCCCGTTATTCTCAGCAAACGCATTGAGAAGGGGCGCGAGATTCTCTACGCCCGACCGACTGTTGACCGCATCATATCCGGTATCCGGACCCAGGCTCACAAACTGCGGCTTATTATTGTCACGGAGACATCCAAAATGTATCTGCATCACCCAGCCCTTTTCAGCGTATTTCTTCGCACAGCCGAGGGTTACCAGTGTCTTATAAGCATCCGCAAGCTGCTTTGACACTTCCCTGCCCTCCATTGACAAGGTAAATGCTTCGTCAGCGGCCTTTTTATCCGGCGCCGCAAACATACAGTAATCCAGCCCGTGATCTGCGCAGAGACAGCCGTGCTCATCAAAATAATCAATCCGCGCACAGAGTGCGTCGACAACATCCTGTGCACAGGCAATCGGTCTGCCCCACACACCGGAAAGCTTCCTGATATATGCATCAAAGCCGGGCTTTTCAATATTGACCGCTTTGTCCGGACGGAATGCCGGCAATACCTTTGTATCCATTGTCTCATCTCCTGCAATGACATCATGCCAGTGCAGGTCATCACAGGGGTCATCCGTTGTGCACAGTGCCTTGACATTGAATTTTCTGATCAGGCTGCGCGCAGAATAATCCTTCAAAATCTCATTGCATCTGTCATAAATGACATCCGCATTTTCCGCAGTCAGAGGCTCCATAACGCCAAAACCGCGCTGAAGCTCCATGTGGCTCCAGTGATAGAGCGGGTTTCCGATAAGCTGTGGCATCACAGATGCAAAAGCCCGGAATTTCTCCCGGTCAGAAGCATTTCCCGTCACCAGCTCCTCCGGTGCCCCGCCTGCCCGCATCACACGCCATTTATAATGGTCACCGCCCAGCCATACCTGGGCAATACTGTCAAACTTACGGTCCTCCGCGATTTCCTGCGGATTGATATGACAGTGATAATCAATAACAGGAAGCGCCGATGCAACCCCGTGATACAGCTTCCTGGCCGTAGGCGTTGACAGGAGGAAGTCCTCATCCATAAATGCTCTCATCTTAACTTACATTCCTTTCCCATGTCTGATATCTTTTCAAATAGGAAGCCCTTACGCTATTTCAACTTTTTTCATCCAGTTTCTCAAGCATATCCCAGCACCCCCACAGGTACATAATACCTAATGCACGGTCATATAAGCCGTATCCCGGCCTGCATTTCTCCCCCCAGAGGTGGCGGCCGTGATCCGGGCGCACATATCCGGTATATCCACAGTCATGATAAGCCTTCATGATATTCAGAATGCCTGTATCCCCATCACAGTCACGATGCGACGCTTCCGTAAAATCACCATTTTCAAAATGTTTGACATTGCGGATATGGGCAAACGCAATACGGTCACAGTAGGTACGGACAATATCAGCAACATCATTTTCCGGATTTGCACTGAGAGAGCCCGAACACAGGCACAGGCAGTTATATTCATCATCCACCATGGACAAAAATCTGCCAATGGATTCCTTATCTACCAGAAGCCTCGGCAGCCCGAAGATATCCCACGGCGGGTCGTCCTGATGGATTGCCATCTTAATGCCCGTCTCATGGCAGGTCGGCATAATCGCCTCAATAAAATATTTCAGATTCTCCCAGAGCTTCTCCTTGGTTACCGGCGCATACATGGCAAACAGATCGTCCAGCCTCGCCATCCGTTCCGGCTCCCAGCCCGGAAAAGTCATTCCGTGGAGATTGTTCAGGATGTAGTCAGCCATCTCCTTATAGTCGCCCTGGATTTTGCTCTTCTCATAGTAGAGTGCGGTGGAGCCGTCCTCCATCGGGTGAAAAAGATCCGTTCTTGTCCAGTCAAAAATCGGCATAAAATTATAGGTCACGACCTTGACACCGAACTTTGCCAGATTGCGCAGAGTCTGTTTGTAATTCTCGATATAATGGTCGCGGCTGCTGTTCCCTACCTTTATATCATCATGAACATTCACGCTCTCCACGACATCCATGTGAAAGCCCGCCCCCTCAATCTGCCTGCGGACCTCTTCAATCTCGTCAACCTCCCAGACTTCGCCGGCCGGCTTGTTGTGCAGCGCCCATACCAGCCCGGTCACACCCGGAATCTGCCTGATTTGTTCCGGCGTAATGCTGTCATTACCCTCTCCGTACCAACGGAATGTCATCTGCATAGAATCATCTCCTCCTTTTAGATATAAGTATCCATTAAACCGCAGAACGAATCCACCGGATCTTTCCCGGTAAATGCCTCTTTCCCCTGCATCAGCTTCTTAATCAGAGAATCCAATGTACTGTCAGCAGAATCATAGGTATTGATATATGTTCTCGCCTGTGGGATATCTGCCAGTACAAAAGGCTGCTGTGTCCCGACAACAACCACCGGCAGTTCATGCACATACCACGGAATCTCGCCGCCGCCCTTGGTCATCCCAAATGACGGACGTGCGACAGGCTGGAAACCACCCGCAATATCTACCATTGTGATAATCAGATCCTGCCCGCTGACAAAATCACTGATTGCGCTCTTGCCTGCAAAATAAACATTCATGTCCACCTTTTCGCCTGCCTGTGCCTGTTTCATCATTTTCTGGATGGAACTCTCATAGATAAACGCGTCAAATCCCTTTTCCTTCAGCTTGTCACGAAGCTTCTCCGCCGGGGATACCTTGTTGGCTGAAAAGAGCATGCCAAGTCCCGGTGCCTCCAGACCCTTCACATAGACGATCATAATGCGCTTATAACGTTCAGGCGTGATAGGCAGCACATCCTGATCCTTATATTTTACAAGAGTAATCGCCTTGTCGGCAATCTCCTTCTGCATATCCACGTGCTCCTTACAGCCCACAACCTCATGGACCCTTTCCTTCGGAGGAACAAGCTCCGTACGTGCCTTTTTATGAAGGCCCATGTGTGCCTTTAATGCAAGAATGCGGTGAAGTGCATCATCTAAACGTTCATCCGTGATGACACCATCCAGGTAGCCTTTCCTCATGCTGTTAAAATCCTCTTCCATATCGTTGAAGAACAGGAACATATCAACACCGGCCGCGATTGAGGCCGGAAGCATATCGGAACGCTTCATCCGGCAGGTCAGTCCAACCATGTGAGAGGCATCTGTAAGCACCATGCCGTTAAAATTGAGCTTTTTCCGCAGCAGGCCTTCAATCAGCTCCGGCGAAAGCGTTGCGGGCATGATATCGTCATCCCTGATATCCGGATTATAATATCTTGTATACGCCGGCTGCATGATATGTCCGGCCATAACAGCCTCCAGTCCGTTGTCGATCAGAGTCTTGTATACCTTTCCATAAGTCGCATCCCATTCCTCACAGCTAAAAGTATTTACGCTGTTTGCAACATGCTGGTCACGGAAATCCAGCCCGTCCCCCGGAAAATGCTTGGCCGCACATGCAAAACCCGGATTTTCATGAGCACCGTCCATGTAGGCTTTCACCATTGTGCTTACTACTTCCGGATCATTGCCGTAGCTGCGCAGTCCAATGACCGGGTTTTCCCAGTTATAGAGAATGTCGCTGACCGGTGCAAAGGACAGATTGCAGCCAACTGCTGCCGCCTCCCTGTTGGACATTTTTCCAAGATTATAGGCATAGTCCGGATTGCCGGTCGCAGCAATCTTCGTCTGTCCGCCGATCATCGTCCCGTCCGTGCAGGCACCATTTCCACCGTTCTCCGTATTGCAGGCGATAATAAGAGGAACCTTACTGTTTTCCTGCAAAATCCGGTTTTGTTCATAAACCTCATCTGCGGACGCCGGGTTATAACGAATACCGCCGATGTGGTATTTCTGAACGGTCATCTTCAGATAATCTTCATCCCGGCTGGAGCCCATATTAAAGAACAACTGACCAATTTTTTCGTCAAGAGTCATCCCTGCAATGGTGTCCTCTACCCACTTACAGTCCTCATCCGTCAGATAAAATGGTTTTTCTTTCATGTTGATCATAATTTAACTACCCCCTTTTTTTATTATGTGCAGAAAATAAGATATTATTATTGTACTAACCGCCCAGATTTTCCAAAAAAGCATCAATTTTCTTCTGCTGGTAACCGTTTTCATACGTGCCGTCTGTCAGATGACCGAGGGCCTGCGAAAGAAACTCCGCCCAGCTCTCCACTTCATGCCTCACTAATATCGGATAATACAGCACGCCATTCTTCTGTGCGGCGGCCAGGTCGCCCGGGGCATCGCCGCACATCAGCACATGGTCACGAGCATATCCCGCTTTCAATAATTCCCCAATACAGTAAGCCTTACTCCCGACATCCTGTGCCAGCACGATATCCGTGTGCTCCAGCAAATGGTGTTTCTTCCATTCTGCAAGCACCGCGCCCGGATTGGCGCTGGACACAACGGCGATATCCGCATATGCATGAGCCTGCTCCAGCGCCTCCCGTACACCCTCGTAAGGGCGAATCTCCTCCTCCGGGAGCTGAGTGATGGACTTATTGACTGCCCTGCTCCATGCCAGTGCTTTCCTGACACAGATATTGTCATGGCCTGCAAGAAAAGCTTCCAGCGCATCATTCGACAACTCAGGGCTTTCCTCCGTCCATCCCGCAAACACATCCAGCCCCTCTATTTTGCAGTACCGCTCCTGAATCTCTCCAAGAGCCATCGCCAGCCCCTTAAATCGGTTGACACCGCGCGTCATGGTATAGAGGTTGATCTCATTCCACCGGGACAAAATGGCATCCTCCCATTCCTCCAGATGCCACTCCGCAACCATGCACGGACCGAAGCAGCGGATGTGCTTGATGTCCATCGTATCCATGGCACAGCCGTCGCTGTCCACACAGATCATAAAGTCCTTTTTTCTCTTAAAATCTCTGATATGCTCAGACATAGAATTCCTCCGTTATTTACTGCGGCGCGCACGCAGTACCTCAACATTCTCTTCAACCTTCTTCTTGCTGAGAGGATAGATGAAGAACAATGCCAGAGCTACGGCTGCAAGCCCCACTGCCGGCACGATACAGGAGATATTGAATATCTTTTCCGTAACAACAGGATCAAAAGCTGTAGCTTCCGTATATCCGATCATGGAAAGCAGCGCGCCAACCAGGCCGGATGAAAATGCCTGCCCAAGCTTTCTGGCAAAGGAATATACCGAGTAGATTGTTCCATCCTCCCGGATGCCGTTTTTCACCTCTGCATCATCAATAACATCGGTAATCATAGCCCAGATAACCGTATTGAAGAATCCAAGTCCCATATAAGCCAGCGCATAAAATCCTACATAAACCATAGCATTGGCAGGCTTGACAACCAGGCATACCAGATATATGGCAGCCCCAAACAGACAGGACGCGATAGACAGCTCTTTTTTTCCGAATTTTCCCGCCAGCCTTGAAGCAAAGGGCGCACAGATTACCAGCATGATCACACTTCCTGCAAGCGCAGACATAGACTGGGCAGATGCGCTTCCATAATAATTCGGAAATACGTATCCGGCGAGGCCCTGCATACCAAGCATTGCCAGCAGAAGCAGAATTGCAGCCGCAATGATTCCCAGCAGTGAGCGGTTTGTAAAAATACTTTTGATCATACTGCCCACATTAATCTTCTGTGTATTGGCAGGCACTTCTACACGCTCACGGATAAGATTAAAGCACAGCAGGTAGCAGATAATGGCCAATACACCAAACACGCCTGCAATCACGGTCATGCGGGAACCGGACAAAACCGTATTGCCGTTCACCGTCTGATAAGCGAATAACGGAGTACCGACACCGATAACCGGACCGGCAAGGGTAGCACCAAGGGAACGCCATTTGGACAGATCCGCACGATCCTTCGGATCATCAGAAACTGCGGATGCCATAGAGCCGTAAGGAATGTTAATGGATGTATAGAAAATGGAGCCCCACAGAATGTAAGTCACAACCATCCACGCCACCTTAAAGCCATACGCCATGCCTGCAAATTCCGATTGATAGATTAAGAATGAGGCAATCGCCACCGGTCCGCACATCCGCTTGATCCACGGACGGAACTTCCCGTCTTTTGTCGGCTTGGAACGGTCAACAATCTGCCCCATTGTAACATCAGTAACCGCATCAACAAAACGTGCCGCCATCATCAGCACTCCGACAACCGCAGCCGGAATCCCCATAACATCGGTGTAAAATTTCAACATAAAACTGGAAGACAATATAAAAGTGAAGTCATTGCCGAAATCACCAAACATATAGCCTATTTTGTCCTTCATACCGAAAGGACGGACAGATGTATTACTGGACATATTTTTTCCCTCCCTGGTTAATAATTGTCTTTCGTTCAGTCAATTGCTATTTTTATTATTCTTTGTCAATCTTTGTCAGTTTGGCATTAACGCTCTCCAGGAATCCCTCTGGAACCATACTGCTCATCATATTACTCATACCCTCCAGGCTCATGGTCTTCATCATATCCCACATGCCTTCTCCCGGTGCTACCTTCATATTCGTGGTAAGCTTGACCGCGGTTGAAACTATCTCCAGCGCTTTTGGATTCTTCGCAAGCTCCTCCATGCTGTCTTTGATACTGTATTTTCCCTCCGGAAATTCCATCGGCGCACTCAGATCCATCTCTCCGACAGAGCTGAACCAGTTGGCAACGCCCTCCGCACGCTCATTAACCTCCGGCAGTACATAGACAGCCGGCTCCTTCTCAACCTTCTCAAGCGTTGCAGTGTCTTTCACGTTGCCTGCAGCTGCAAGCAGAGTATTAAATCCATCCTTCAAAGCCACCCGGAATACAAATACCTTCTCTGCGGACTGCTCCTCCACCAGCTCCTCATTCAGATACAGCGCCACGGACGGCTGATTGGAATATACACGAACCTCGGTAGACTCTCCTGCACGCTGTGCGTAACGCTTGCCGCAGATATGCACCATCGGTTTTTCTGTCCAGTAGGCCTGATAGATATAATAGCTGTCTTTCTTCGTCCTGCGGTCCATTGTCACAAGACCTTTATTATTACGTCCTACCACGCCGCCCTCATCCCTGGCCGCACAGCCGAAGTCAAACATATTCCACACATGGCTGGACCACAGCCACGGACGCTCGTCCAGTACTTTTGCCATGTGCTCATGGTAAAGCGCCTGATATTCCTCACTATAATCCTTACATGCCGGATTAGGTCCATGATAGGTAATAATGCCTTCACATCCGTACTCTGAAACACCTACGCAGATATCCGGATGAACTTCATGGAAATGATCGAACCACGGCCCGTTGTCCTCCATCCTTCCGCCATACCAGCCAAAGTAGTGGTTATAGCTGATAACATCGGTAATATGGTGCATCGGGCTTTCCAGCGGAGTCATGCTGACATGTGCGATCGTTGTCAGCCGGGTTGGATCAAGCTCCTTTGCAAGCGCGTTCAGCTCCTTATGATTATCCACCAGTTGCTGGCTGATGCCGCCGATCAGTATCTCATTCGAAATTCCCCAGAAGCAGATAGACGGATGATTATAATTCTGGATAATCAGCTCTTTCAACTGGCTGATACAGTTCTGGTGGGCATTTGGGTCTTTTTTAAATACGCTGATAAACGGAATCTCTGCCCATACCACAAAGCCCATCTCATCACAGGCATCATAGAAATCCTGTGAGTGCTGATAATGAGCCAGACGGATTGTGTTCGCTCCCAGTTCTTTAATGATGGCCGCATCCCTGTAGTGGTCATCCCTCGTCAGGGCATTGCCCTTGTAAAGCTGGTCCTGATGGCGGCTGACGCCACGGAGCGGCGTTTTCCTGCCATTGATAATAAATCCCTCACTTGGCGAACATTCGAAGCTTCGCACACCCACACGTGCGGACACTTCATCATATGCCTCATTCCGGCGCTGAAGCCTTGCAGTAACCGTGTACAGATATGGGTTGTCAATATCCCACAGGGTAACATCCGGGACATGAATCACCGTCTTTGCCGCATCCGACGGACGGCACGCCGCGGCAACCTCTCTGCCCTCCGCATCAAAGACAGAATAAAGGACAGTAAAATTCTCATCAGGATTTATGACATAAGCCTCTGTCTCAAAGGCAGCCCCATCGCCTTCCTCACACGGCTTTGGAGTTACAGCCAGCCCCGGACCTCCATAATAATCCAGGTCAAAATGTGTATCCGGCACGCTGATCAGATTTACGCCGCGGTAAAGTCCCCCGTAGAACGTGAAATCCGCAGATTCCGGATAAACACTGGACTTCACCTCATTGCTGCAGGCTATGACAAGAAGATTTTCCCCGGACTCCCTGCACAGATCTGTTACATCCGCACGGAAGATGGAATACCCGCCCTCGTGGTAAGTAACTTCCTTTCCGTTGACATAGACGGTTGCCTGCTGGCCTGCCGCCAGAACCTCCACATAGACCTTTCCGCCCGGCAGAGGCTGTTTCGGCGTGGCAAATGTCCTTGCATACCAGTAACAGCCACGGTCATATCCCCCATTTCCGTCATGTCCATCCACCGCATTCCATGTATGCGGAAGATCCACCATCTGCCAATCCGTCGGCATAGCCGCCGGAAGCCCCACGTTCTCCCGTATAAACTGCCATCCCTTATTCAGACTGATGATGCTTCGCATAAGCAACTCCTCCTTTCATATTGTGCATACTGCACAATAAAGACATGAATTTTATAGTTTAATTATATATTTTGAATTATATATGCAAATACCCTACATAAATATGGAAAATTTATTGTATTTTTTGTACTATTTTTAGATTGTTTGATTTTCTCAAAAAAATATGCAATAAATATGTAATAATAGCAAAAACAAATGCAATGTGAAGGAGGTGTTACATCATGAAAGAGGAACAGATGATCATTGATTTAGTATGTAATATACTCCAGCTTTCTCGGGTACCTGTCTGTTTTCTGCCCCTACAGGATAAGGATCACGGCCCGCCGGACAACAGTCTGCAGGAAAGAATCCTTCAAAAAGCAGAAACATCTGATGTATTTGATAAAATGTTCCGTTCGCTGAAAAAAAAGAATGTCTACCAGCTCACAGATATATTACAGTGCAATTACACAATTCTATGGCTTCCAAAAAGCGAACAATGGATGTTCTGCGGCCCAGTACTGTTCGAAGAAATCAAATACGAACGTCTCCAGAAAATTTTCCAGGAATTAAAGCTGCCCGAGGAGCTGCAGGATACTCTCCATGAGCATTATCTTAAAGCAACACTTGTATCCGCTCAGGAATCCTATGAAAACATTTTTATAGTCCTCGCTGACAGACTGTACGGGAAAGGCCAATATAGCGTGGTCTATGACAACGGTCACGAACTGGACGAGTGGTATCATTATTATCAGAATTTTTACCGTGTGCCGGAAAACCCTCTCCGCGGTGTAAAGGTAATCGAAGAACGTTATGAATTGGAGAACGCCCTGATAGGAGCCATCGAGCACGCTGATGAACCGAAGGCAATGGAACTGGCAGCCAAAATCTCCACTCTTGTGATACCCCCAAGAATGCCGAATGCCATGCGGGATATGAAAGATTACTGCATAACAAGCAACACACTGATGCGCAAGGCCGCAGAGACTGCCGGAGTACATCCCATCTACATAGATGCCTTTTCCAACCGCAACGTACAGAAGATTGAACAGTTAATCAGCCAAAAGCAGGCCCGGAATCTGATACGGAAGATGGCCAGAGGGTACTGTCAGTTAATACACAGACACACACTCCCTGACTACTCAACATTAATTCGCAAGGTTATCACTTATGTCAACACCGATGTACGGGCAAACCTGACCCTGCACGGATTAGCTGAAGAGCTTTCTGTCAATGCCAGCTATCTCTCAACTTTATTTAAAAAAGAAATGGGCTGCACCTTGACAGATTATGTTAACCAATGCAGGATCCGCCATGCCAGAAAGCTTCTTCTCAGCACCGATATGCCAATCAAGAACGTCGCGGCAGCCAGCGGTATTGCGGATGTCTATTACTTCAACCGCCTGTTCAAGAGAATGACCGGTTCTACACCGAAAGCATACCGTGAAATAGACTCCTTTGAGAGACAGAAAGAGCTCTCAGCTCTGAATAACAGCAACATAACATACTCCGGCCGCCGTGCTGACAGATCTGATTAAACCCTGTATGGAATTTCTCTTTTGGAATCTGACAGCCGAATATGATACGAATCTAAAAACAGCCCTGTCCAACGACAGGGCTGTTAATATACATAGCCTATTCCTCAATATCCTCCGCCGGTTCCGCCGGAATGAAGACACGTGATTTCTCTTTTTCTCCTTTTTTCTTTTGTACCGCTTTCTCCCGGGCCTCACGGCAGAATTCCATCTGGGAATTAATAAGTACCTTGCCACGCTTATCCTGTTTTACATAGGTCCCATCCGGCAAAAGCAGATGTGCCTTCACATTATCCTTAAATTCCAAATCCAGAACATACATTACCTCTCCCTTAATTCTCTCATCCTCTACCGGGAATACAATTTCCACACGGCGGTCCAGGTTACGGGGCATCCAGTCCGCACTTCCCATGAATATCTCCTCATGACCTCCGTTATAGAAATAGAAAATACGGCTGTGCTCCAGAAAATCTCCTACAATGGAACGAACCTGGATATTTTCACTGACACCTGGAATTCCCACCCTCAGACAGCAGATACCTCTTACCAAAAGCTCGATCTTAACACCGCAGGAGGATGCATAATAGAGAGCCGCCATAATTACCGGATCACAGAGAGCGTTCATCTTGCCCATAATATGTGCCGGATTTCCCTGCTTTGCATTTTCTGCCTCCCTCTCGATCAGCTTCAGGAAACGATTCTTCATCCAGATCGGCGCAACGACCAGTTTATTCCAGCGTTTTGGCTCAGAATAGCCGGAGAGCATATTGAATACAGCCGTTGCATCCTCACCGAAACGTTCGTCGCAGGTAAATACACCGCAGTCCGTATAAAGCTTAGCTGTCGAATCATTATAGTTACCGGTTGCCATATGCACATAACGGCGGATTCCGGTCTCTTCTCTTCTTACCACCAATGTAATCTTACTGTGCGTCTTTAAGCCCACCAGGCCGTAAATAACATGACATCCGGCTTTTTCCAGCATCTTGGCCCAGACAATGTTGTTTTCCTCATCAAATCGCGCCTTCAGTTCTACCAGAACGGAAACCTGCTTGCCGTTCTCCGCTGCCTGCGCAAGAGCCGCAATGATAGGAGAATGTCCGCTGACACGATACAGAGTCTGTTTGATTGCAAGGACATCCGGATCCTTTGCTGCCTTACGAACAAAATCCACGACCGGATCAAAGCTCATGTACGGATGATGCAGAAATACATCTCCCTCCCGGATTATCTGGAAAATATCCTTATCGTTCTGAAACTCCGGTACAGGTGCAGGCGTATATTTCTTAGTCTTGTACCGATCAAAGCCCTCCAGTCCGTAAATCTTCATCAGCATGGTAAGATCCAGAGGTCCGCTGATCGCAAAAATATCTTCACTCTTAATATCAAACTCGGTTCTCAGAATTTTCAGGAGGCGCTTATCCATCTTTTCTTCTGCTTCAAGACGGATCACTTCACCCCACTGACGCTTCTTTAGCTGCTTCTGAATTTCCACCAGAAGGTCCTCTGCCTCATCCTCATCAATGGTCAGATCTGCATTTCTCATAATACGGTAAGGATGTGCACAGACGACGTTATTGCTCAAAAACAGCTTTCCGATATTTCTCTCGATGATTTCCTCCAAAAGGATGACCGCAGTAACGCCCTCCCTGCCGGATGGGACCTCAATGACACGCGGCAGTACGGAAGGTACCTGAACAGTCGCAAATTCCAATACCTCCCTGCCCTTTTTCTTGTCTTTTTTGGAAATCAGCGCACCGATATTCAGGGATTTGTTCCGAATCAGCGGAAACGGTCTGGAGGAATCCATAGCCATAGGCGTCAGCACAGGATATACGTTGTCTTCAAAATAGCGGTCTGCAAACTCCTTCTGCTTTTCGGAAAGATTTTCGTGCTCCATAATCATATGGAGCCCGGCCTTTTCCAATGCAGGAATCAGGGAACGGTTCAGTGTATTATACTGTACATGCACCAGCTCATGTGTCTGTACACTGATCTCCCGAAGCTGCTCCTTAGGAGTCAATCCCGCAATATCCGTTTTTTCATAGCCTGCATGCACCTGATCCTTCAGGGATGCTACACGCACCATATAAAACTCATCCAGATTGGAGGATGTAATGCTCAAAAATTTCAGCCGCTCAAAAAGAGGCAGAGACTTATCCCTCGCTTCGCTCAAGACCCTGTCATCAAATTTCAGCCAGCTCAATTCTCTGTTCACATAATATTCCGGTTTTTCAAATTTTTTCAGTTCCATAATCGTTCACCCCCTACACCTTTCTCTTGCGCCTGAGCACCAGACGAATACCGAACACTTCTTCAAAGAACTCCACTTTGTCCTTCAAAAGCCCTAATTCCAGAGAAATATCCCTGTTGGAATCAATCACAAGCTGCAATTCCCGATCCTTAAGCACAGCCTTCAGCCCCTGCACTTTCTGGTAATGGCTTCTGTCCATGGCATTGGCAAGACGCAGAATTGCTGTCAGCTTCGCGACCAGAAGATAGCGGTTTCTGTCTAAACCGGAGCCATCGTCATTTTTCTCATAATAGATAAACTCGGTGGTATTATAGCGCACCGCACTGGCAATGATCTGACGCTCTTCTGTCGAAAGACCGATGATCTCCGTCGCCATAATGATCCGGTAGGAGCATTCTGCCACATCCGACATGCTGATATATTTTCCGCAGTCATGAAGCTGAACGGCAATCTGCAGAAGCAGACGTTCCCTTGCTCCCATTCCATGCACCTTTTTCATACTGTCGAAAATTGCCAGCGCCAGCTTCGTGGTCCCCTGAATATGGTTTTTGCCGCTGGAATAACGCTTTGCAATATTTCTGGAAGCTACCAGGATATCATTTTCAAAATTATGTACACTCTTAATAAACCTTTTCTTTTCCCCGAAATCATAGGCAAGACCATCCAACAGAGAAACGCCCGGCGCCCACAGAGATTCCGCATTGAAAATATCCAGAAAATTTTTGCAGATGACCATAGTCGGAACCACCAGAGAGGCATATTCCGGATCAATTCCCATTTCCTCTGCCAGTGCTTCCTCAGTCTTGTATACGGTATTTTCATAGCGCTTTTCAAATTCCGTTCTGTTGATGATCTTATCCTGCATTTCTTCACGAAAAATCGTATCTGTCAGAAAATCTCCCATAAGGATAACATTTTTGATGTCACGGTCCTTCAGAGACAAACGCTGAAAAGCCATCAGATCATTACGGATAAATTCCTCAATAAGCTGATCATAATGCGTATTTGTCTTTTCCAGCTCCTTCAGCCGTTCACGGATACGCAGGCTTCCCATTTTCAGACACTGCGTGGTCACCAGCGCATCCTTGTCAAACAGAGACACCTGCAGGCTGCCTCCGCCCACATCCAGAATAGCGGTTCCCTTCTGTATCATCTTCTTAAAGCCGGCTTCAATCGCAGCAATGGACTTATACCCGAGAAAATGCTGCTCCGCATTACTTAAAATCTCCACGCGGATACCGGTCCTCTGGAAAATCTGTTCAATAATGATAATCGGATTCTCCAGTTCCCGAAAAGCGCTGGTCGCACAGGCACGGGATTCCTCTGCGCCGAATTCTCTCATAATATTCCGAAAATCATTTAGAATGCTGCACAGCGCATCTACCATGTCCATGTCCAGCCTGCCGGTAGAATACGCTCCCTTCCCCAATTCCAGACGATATCTCACATAGTTCAGCTCACGAAAACCAATTTTTTTCGACAATTCAAAGATTTTCATACTGACCTCATACGAACCAATGTCAATCGCCGCAAAGGTTGTTACTGCCATTTCCCCATCTCCTTTTCCCTTAACCTGCCGTTTCTTTTCCCAATAAATAATCAATAAACTGCTGTGCCGTCCTTCCGGTCAGCCCGCCGTGAGAAAGCTCCCATTTATTTGCCTCCAGAAGCAGCTCATTCTCCGGCATCTGTACATGATGACGCTCTGCCAGGACCTTGACGATATTCTGGAATTCCTTCTTATTCGGAGCCCCGAAATAAATACGCACACCAAAGCGGTATACCAGGGAAAGCTTCTCCTGCACCGTATCGGAGGAATGCAGATCATCGTCATCCATAAGCTCCAGTTTGTCACTGGACCGCTCGCGCACCAGATGCCTGCGGTTACTGGTTGCATATATCAGTATATTCTCCGGTTTTTTCTCCAGGCCGCCCTCAATTACAGCCTTCAGATATTTATATTCAATCTCAAACTCTTCAAATGACAAATCATCCATATAGATGATAAATTTATAATTTCGATTCTTAATCTGTGCGATCACATCGTTCAGGTCCTGAAATTGATGCTTATACACCTCAATAATTCGAAGGCCCTCATCATAATAACGGTTCAGAATTCCCTTGATGCTGGAAGATTTTCCGGTTCCCGCATCTCCGAAAAGAAGACAGTTGTTGGCTTTTCGTCCCCGTACAAAGGCTTCCGTGTTTTCAATAAGCTTCTGTTTCGGAATTTCGTATCCTACAAGATCATCCAGCTTCACATGTGCAATCCTGGTGACAGGCATGATCACAGCGTCACCGTTCTTATCATGGTCCACACGGAAAGCTTTATGAAGCCCCAGCTTGCCAACGCCGAAATCCTTATAGAACTGCACCATATCCTCCATAAACTCTTCCGTGGTTTGCGCTTCTGCCAGCGTCCTGCTCATAGCGCAGATACGGTCCCGGATGCGTTTATTGAACATTTTGCTGTTGCTGTCAATATTGTGATAATCGCAAAGAATATGACAGCAGGAGGTACCGAGAACCCGGTCAAACACCCGCAGATCAAAATCATACAGCTCTTTAAAAATTGCAAAATCATGCAGTGCCAGCTCATTGATGCTGCCCTCCACTGCTCCGCGAATCTCACTTGCCGTACTGAACGCATTTTCATGGTTTACCAGAAGAAAGGTCAGATAATTATGCCAAAGGTTCCCTGAAAATCCGTAGGAGCCCGCAATTTCCACAAGACCATTGGCACACTCATAAAATAATTCTCTTTTTTCTGTCAACTTACTCTGCTGTTCTTCATATACACACATCAGCATCGTCATCTTCTGAAGGATCTCCCCATGCTGAAAATCACGATAAAGAATGCATTCCTGAATCCTTGCCATTGATTAATCCTCCCTCTGAAGCCCGTAATTTCCAAGTACCCGCATGCGGTTCGCCTCCGCTTCCAGACCGCGGAGCGCATTCTTGACAGCACTGTCTTCCAGATTTCCTTCAAAATCGACGAAAAACCTGTATTCCCATGTTCTGCCCGGAATCGGACGGGATTCAATTTTGGTCATATTCAGCCCATTGTAGATAATATGAGAAAGCATGTTGTAAAGTGTTCCGCTCTCATGCGGCAGCTCGAAGCATACGCTGACTTTGCCGGCTGTTTTCTCATAAACCGGCTTGCTGCTAACAATAATAAATCTGGTTACATTCTGTTCATTATGGCAGATGTTTTCCGCAAGCACAGACAATCCGAACACCCTGCCTGCCTCCCGGCTCGCAATGGCAGCCTGGGTAATGTCATTCTGCTCACGCACTTTTTTGGCGGCACCGGCTGTATTTTCTGCCTTCACAATCTTCCACCCGGAATGTCCCTCCAGATACCTGCTGCACTGAGCGAGCCCCTGCGGGTGCGAGCAGACCGTGCGCAGTTCCTCCAATTTTGCTCCCGGAAGCCCCAAAAGCACATGATCCACCCGGATGGGCTGTTCACCTACGATATATAGCTGATATTCCGCTAACAGGTCATAGATGTCCGCCACAATACCGGCAGTAGAATTCTCGATCGGAAGAACTGCATAATCTGCCCTGCCGAAGGAAACCTCCTCCATGGCATCTCTCCAGGTCTTTACATGATAGCCGTGAATATTGTCCTCAAAGTAAGCTCTCATGGCCGCATAGCTGTATGCACCCTCCACTCCCTGAAAAACAACATGCACATCTTCCAGGGGAAGCCGTTCTTCCATCTCATAATCCCTGTTTTCTTCAATTCCGTTTTTTGTCAGTAGCTGATACTGGCGTTTCCGGCTGATTGCCATAATCTGCTGAAACAACTCCTGCACACCGAGCCTGTTGAATTCTCCGTGCGCCTGTCCCGTCAAAGCCGCAATTTTTGCACGCTCCCGTTTCGGATCCAGCACCTTTTTTCCTGTATGGATCTTATACTCTGCAACATCCTCGCAGACCTTCATTCTCTTCTCAAAAAGCCGGAGAAGCTCCGCATCAATGCGGTCAATCTCCTTCCTGCATTCCTGCAAGTCGATCATGTTCTTCATCCTCCCGTAGTGATTCATCCTCTGTCATATCCCGGACAATTGCCGTAAGCTCTCCGATAAACGAAAGAGAGCCAAACGCCAGAACCACGTCCTGTTCTCCCGCCAGACAAAAGACCTCCTTTGCCGCTTCTCTGACAGAGGAATAAGCCTGTACATCCCTGTGATACTCGCGAATCACCTGAGCCAGCTCCTCTGCCGGAAGCGCACGCGGATTACCGGGCGTCTGTATGGTCAGGATCTTTTCTGCATAGGAATGCGTCTTTTCTATAATGCTTCTGTAATCCTTATCACGGAATACACCCATAATATAATAAATCTTTTTATTCTTAAAATAATGGCGTATGGAAGCTGCCAGCATATCTGCTGCGGCAGGATTATGGGCGCCGTCCACAATCCACAGCGGCTTCTCACATATAACCGTAAAACGCCCGTTCCAAAGAGCGTGCTTCAGCCCCTCCTGCCGTATTTGAATGCTTGTCGGATAGCCGCATTTATTCAGTGCTTCCAATGCCTCCAGCGCCAGTACTGCATTTTCTGTCTGACAGACCCCGGCAAGAGCTGCCCCATAAGTCTCCCCCTTATACCGGAAAGTCTGTCCTTGGCAGCTCTCTTTTAACACCTCTGCGGTGTCCCAGGCTGCTTCCAGAAGCTCTGCGCCCTCTCTTATGCATTTCTCACGAATGACCTGTTCCGCTTCTTTTTTCTGTACCGTAGTGACTGCCATACAGCCCGGCTTTACAATGCCCGCCTTTTTCTCTGCAATTTCCGCAAGTGTATTTCCCAAAAAGGACTGGTGATCCATACTAATGGAAACCAATACTGCAAGCTTCGTATTCCGGATGATATTTGTCGCATCCAGGCTTCCGCCCATGCCTACCTCCAAAAGCACCAGATCACAGTTTTCATCCTTAAAAAATAAAAATGCCACCGCCGTTTCAATCTCAAATGGGGTGGGATGGGGAAGTCCTTCTTCTGTCATTTTTGCAATGACCTCTGCCACTTTTGTCAGATATTCTGCAAATTTTTCCCGGCTGACCGGCCTTCCCGCTGTCTCCATACGCTCCCGGTAGGAATAGATTGTCGGAGAAATATACCTTCCCACCCGATAGCCGGCTCTTGACAGCGTCGTATATAAATAAGCAATTACCGAACCTTTTCCGTTCGTACCGCCCACATGGACATATTGCAGATCATCCTGCGGATTTTTGAGACGCTTCATCATCTCCTGCATGTTGGCCAGTCCCAGAACACTTCCGTATTTCTCCGATTCCCTGATATATGCCCGGCTTTGCTGATAGTCCATTTCTCTGCTCCTGTTCATCATCTTTCTGTATTCATTGTGCTCATATTGATTCTAGCATTTGTGCATGAATTTTTCAAGGTCGGCAATACTAGAAATAAGTAAAATTCATGTATATAACGAGGTATCGATAATTATGAAAAAGAACTTTCTGATGTGCGGTTCCATTGGATGGTGCCTGGAAATTTTCTGGACCGGCTTTCATGCGCTGCTTGCAGGTGAACCTACAATGATGGGCAAAACCTCTCTCCTGATGTTTCCGATTTACGGGTGCGCGGCATTGATTGGACCGGTCTATAAAAAAATTGCAGCAATCCCTACATTTCTGCGTGGCTGCCTGTATACTGCCGGTATCTATGTGGCTGAATTTTCCAGCGGAAGCATTTTAAAGCATCTGGGCATGTGTCCGTGGGATTACAGCAATACTCCGTTTCACTACAAAGGACTTATCCGCCTGGACTACGCACCTGTGTGGTTTATCACCGGCCTGCTTTTTGAAAAAATACTTACAAAAGCATCTTGAAAAAACGCCCCGTCTATTATATTATGTTGGGTAAGGAAATTTTACAATTTTCTATACGAAAAATGGAGGTATGACATGAGACACCTAATGAGCCCGTTGGATTTCTCCGTAGAAGAGCTGGATAAGCTTCTGGATCTTGCCAACGATATTGAGAAAAAACCCGCAAAATACGCACATACCTGTGATGACAAAAGACTTGCCACTCTGTTTTATGAACCAAGTACACGTACCCGCTTAAGCTTTGAGGCTGCTATGATGAACCTCGGGGGAAAAGTTTTAGGATTTTCCACCGCTGATTCCAGTTCCGCAACCAAAGGCGAAAGCGTTGCCGATACTATTCGTGTTACATCCTGCTATGCAGATATCTGTGCTATGCGTCACCCGAAAGAAGGTGCTCCGCTGGTAGCTTCTATGGCATCCGCCATACCTGTAATCAACGCCGGTGACGGAGGTCATCAGCATCCCACCCAGACTCTTACCGATTTACTTACCATCCGCTCTTTAAAAGGACGTTTAAACAACATCACCATTGGTCTGTGCGGAGATTTAAAATTCGGACGTACCGTTCATTCCCTGATTGAAGCATTGGTACGCTATGACCATGTAAAATTTATCCTGATCTCTCCGGAAGAACTTCGTATTCCAAGCTATATCCGGGAAGATGTGCTGAACCGCAATCAGGTGGAATTTGAAGAAGTAGAAAGACTGGAAGATGCGCTTCCTGATCTGGACATCCTTTATATGACACGTGTGCAGAAGGAACGTTTCTTCAATGAAGAGGACTATGTCCGTATGAAAGACTTCTACATACTGGACAAACAAAAAATGGAGCTTGCCAAAGAGGATATGTATATTCTGCATCCTCTGCCGCGTGTAAATGAAATCTCCGTGGAAGTGGATTCCGATCCAAGAGCAGCTTATTTCAAGCAGGCTCAGTACGGCGTTTATGTACGTATGGCACTGATTCTTACATTATTGGAGGTGGATGTAGCATGTTAAATGTTGGAGCACTTCGTGAAGGTTATGTCCTGGATCACATCAAAGCAGGCAAGGCTATGACCATTTACCATGATCTGAAGCTGGATAAGCTTGACTGCACCGTTGCAATCATCAAAAACGCACGCAGCAACAAAATGGGCAAAAAGGATATTATCAAGGTAGAATGTCCGATTGAAGATCTGGATTTGGATATCCTTGGCTTCATTGACCACAACATCACCGTTAATATCATTAAGGATGAAAAAATCGTCGAGAAAAAAGAGCTGAGACTTCCAAAGCAGGTCGTAAACGTCATCAAATGCAAAAATCCCCGCTGCATTACTTCTATTGAGCAGGGACTGGATCATGTATTTGTTCTCTCTGACGAGGAAAAAGAAATTTACCGCTGCAAATACTGTGAAGAGAAATACAGAGGAAAACGAAACAAATAATTAAGATAAAAACGTATAAAGCCCCGGCCGTCAGGCCAGGGCTTTATACGTTTTTATCACACTCATCCGGATATACGCAGGCCGGCCGATAAGCCGGGTTATGTCATTGGGTGATCATCTATCTAGGCCAGCCGTTGCCGGCTGGCTCCAGCGACCCACCTGAAAGCACGACGGGCAGCCGTATCGCTTTCTTTTCGGTCTTGCTTCGAATGGAGTTTACATGTGCCCGTCCTGTTACCAGAACGGCGGTAGTCTCTTACACTGCCTTTCCACCCTTACCCTCCGCCGGAGGGCGGTTTATTTCTGTTGCACTGGTCTGGGAGTCACCTCCACCGGACGTTATCCGGCATCCTGCCCTGTGAAGCCCGGACTTTCCTCGTCTGTACTCTTTCGTCTGTACAGCCGCGATCACCTGGCCGACTTGCGCAAATGTTATTTTAACACGCTTTTTTTCATCTGTAAAGGCTAAGAATCAAACGACTATGCATTTGCCCTGCGTGCCTCTTTTTTCTTCTCCATAGCGTCCACACAGATGGTACATGCGGCATCTCCGGTAATATTGACACAAGTACGTCCCATATCCAGAATACGGTCAATACCGGCAACCAGTGCAATGCCCTCCAGCGGAAGCCCAACGCTTTCCAGAACCATGGCAAGCATGATCATACCGGAACCGGGAACACCTGCAGTTCCGACAGAGGCCAGCGTTGCAGTCAGAATAATTGTAAGCTGCTGGGAAATACTTAAATCAATGCCGAATATCTGAGCAATAAAAATCGCACAAACACCCTGGTAAATAGCGGTTCCATCCATATTTATAGTAGCTCCCAGAGGCAGAACAAAGCTTGCGACCTCTTTTCTTGCACCAAGCTTCTGAGTGCATTCCAGATTAAACGGAAGCGCACCCACGCTGCTTGCACTGGAAAAAGCAAAAATCATCGCCTGGCTCATACCCTTAAAGAATTTCAGCGGATTCATTCCGGAAATGATCTTCACTGTGGAAGAATATACCAGCACCATATGTACGATGTAAGTCACATAGGCCACAGCGATCACTTTCAGAAGCGGAAGCAGAACCTTCGGTCCATTGCTGGCTACCACTGGCGTGATCAGCGCAAACACACCGATCGGAGACAGCCTGATGATCATTCCCATGACCTTAAAGCTGACTTCTGAGAAGCTGTCTACAACCTCCTTGGCCGCCTTGCCTTTTTCTCCTGCAACAATAATACCGAAGCCAAAGAACAATGCAATCACAATGACCTGCAGCATGGTTGCATTTGCCAGTGGCTGTACCGCGTTGGATGGGAAAATGTTCACCAGCGTATCCATAAAGCTTGGTGCCTCCGTCGCCTCATAGGTAAGCTCCTGTGCGCCAAGTGTATATCCTGCCCCTACATTCAGAAGATTTGCAAAAAGCAGTCCCAAAGTTACTGCAAAGGCAGTCGTGCATAAATAGAAGCAGATTGTTTTTGCTCCGATTGCCCCTACCTTGCGCACATCCTGCAGAGAAATGATACCCTGCATGATAGACAACAGTACGACAGGTACCACCACCATCTTGATCAAATTCAGGAAAATGGTTCCGAACGGCTTGATATAGCTTTCCGCTGCATCTGCGCATCCCTGCATCGCCAGACCTGCAAGCACACCTAATACAAGTGCTGCAAAAATCCAGACAGTTAATGATACTTTTTTCTTTTCTGTTGTTCCACTCATAGATATTCCCCCTCTCGAATTTTTATTTATGTGAGTGTACAGAAACCAAATTAAACATCAAAACAGCTTCCGCCAACAAATTCTCTCAAAATAGAATTCTGCGGGACTTCCTCGCTGGGAACTGCCACAAAATAATCAAAAAATTTCAATAGTCTTTTTGCCTCCACATATTCCGGCTCGCTCTTATCAATCCCAAACAAAAGCGGTTCCGCATACAGCTTCAGACATGCCAGCTCATACGCCAGCGCAGAATTGAACATGATGTCCGCCTCCTCCTGGAAGGGAAAAATATTCTGCTCCTCTCCCCTTCTTACAGAGGGCCATCGCGCGATCGTGTCCTTTGCCGAGGTTCCCCTTGTCCGGGCATCCCGCACGATCCTGCGGATCAGACGTCCATCCGTCGTCGGAATCCGATTATGCTCGTCAACATTCAACTGCGTCAGGGCGCTGATATAAATCTTAAATTTGCTTTCTTTTGGAAGCGCATAGCTTAATTGATCGTTCAAACCATGGATTCCTTCGATAACTAAGATATCATCCTTTCCAAGCTGCAAATAATCGCCGCGGTATTCCCGCATCCCCGTCTTAAAATTATAAACAGGCAATTCCACACGTTCACCGTCAAGCAGGGCAAGCATATCACGGTTAAACTGCTCCACATCAATCGCTTCCAGGCATTCGTAATTCTTCTCCCCATATTCATCCAGGGGCGTATCCTGCCTGTTTACAAAATAATTATCGACTGCAATCGGATGCGGCTTCATGCCATGTGCACTCAACTGGATAGAAAGCCTGTGCGAAAACGTTGTTTTTCCGGAAGAGGAAGGGCCTGCGATCATTACAAATTTTTTATTGCCTGCCTCCACAATCTGCTCCGCAATTCTGGATATTTTTGCTTCCTGCAGCGCCTCCTGCACCAAAAGTATACTGCTGACACCCTCCTTTGTGATCCGGTCATTCAGCTCTCCCACACACGAAATGTCCATTTTTCTGCCCCAATCCTGGGATTCCTTCTGTACACGGAAGATTTTTTCTTCCGGACAGAACGGCGGGATCACAGTCGGATCCGAATGCTCCGGCAGCTCCAGCACGAAGCCATCATCGTACAGCTTCAGGTCAAAATATTTGATATACCCTGCATGATGCGCCATAAAGCCATAAAAATAATCTTCAAAATTTCCAATGCTGTATAAATTTACCCTTGACACCCTTCTGTAACGGAACAGCTTCTCTTTATCATACATACCGTATTTATGAAAAATCGCAATGGCCTCTTCCGTCCCAACGCTCCGCTTCAAAATCGGTGTTTGGGCCTCTACGATTTCCCGCATCCGGGCCTTCACCTGATCCAGAAACGCCTGATTCAGAACGGTATTCCCTTCCATGGTAAAATAATAGCCGGAGCCAATGGAATAGTGAATTACTACTTTCTCAATATTTTCCTTGCCTGCCACATCATAAATTGCCTTCAGCAATATCAGGCAGGCACTTCTTTTATACGTTTTATGCCCGATATTATCCCTTGTAGTCACAAAAGAAACCGTGCAGTCTGCCTTCAGCCGCTTATGAAGCTCCCGCAGCTTTCCATTCACTGTCACCAGAATAACCGGCGCATCCGCCGTTTCCTCATAGTCTCTGACAATATCCGCGTAGCTGATGCCGATCGGATATTCTCTGCTCTCCCCTCCTACCGTAACTTTTGCCATTTTCTGCCCCATAAGGTTTCCTCCCGTCTTATGCATATAGTATAGTATATGGGCTTGCTACCTCTGCGCATGAAATTTTTAAATCCGGAAATGCCTTTTCCAGCTCCTGCTTCATTGCATCCATAAAAATGTATTCTGTTCCATAATGCCCTGCATCGATCAGGGCAATTCCTTTCTCAACTGCATCAATTGCCGTATGATGGTCAATGTCGCCAGTAATATAAACCTGTGCACCGGCAGCGGCCGCCTCTTCAACCATACTCTTTCCGCTTCCTGTGCATACGGCTGCAAGCTCTGTCTCCCGGTCCAGATCACCGTATATTTTCACATCTTTAAGAGCAAATGCTTCCTTTACAAATTCCGCGCATTCCTTCAGCGTCATCTTACGCGGAAGTGTTCCCACACGGCCGATTCCCTGTACGCCGGATTCTCCGTCTTCCGTAACGGACAGCACCCTCCGGTTATCAAGCTTCAGATAATCTGCGCTCAGCTCTGCCATTCCAAGGACATCATAATTCGTATGCATCGCGTAATACTGAATCCCGTGCTGAATCAGAGACAGTACCTTTTTTCCCGTAAAATCATGATTGTTGATCTTTTTCATTCCGGAAAAGATCATGGGATGATGCGTTATGATCATATCCGCCCCTGCCTGAATGGCCTCCTCAAGCACACCTGCCGTCAGATCCAGGGCAAGAAAAACATGAGATACCTCTTTTTTATCATCTCCGACCAAAAATCCCACGTTATCCCAATTTTCGGCTGCGGCTGCAGGATACCGGCTCTCAAGCCATGCATTCAGTTCTTTTACTATCATATCTGTCAAGGGCAGCTTCTATGAGCTGCTTTTCCTCCTCTATCTCTTTCAAACGCTTCTGTGCGGACTCTCCCGGTGCTTCCCTGAGTTTATTCAGAATTTCAGCACGAATCCGCAGCTCCCGTTCCAGATACTGCTTCAATACAGGATGGCGCTTCGTCAGAAGAAGCTTCCCAAATGCCTCCTCTTCCCTGGTATACGGAAGCATCGTTTCCGTCTCTGCCCAAACAGCCTTCATCATGGGATAAAACTTCCCCTCCTCCAGGATCAGCTCCTCCTGGACGATCTCATATCCCTTTTTCCGGATAAACCGGCGAAAATGAGGAATATCCGACTGCGGCTGCAAAATCAGCTCCCGAAATCCACGCAGAACGCACGCTCCCTCTGTCAGGATACGTTCCATAAGCGGACCGCCCATCCCCGCAAGCACCAGAGTGTCTCCCTCATCCGGCCTCAGCTCTCCCAGACCATCCGAAAGACGGGTTTCTATGTACTGTGTAAGGTCATATTCCGCAATATGCTCCTGTGCTCTACAGAGCGGCCCTTTCCGTACATCCATGGCGATCGCCCCTGGTATCTTTTGATTCAATACCAGGTATATCGGCAGATATCCATGATCACACCCCACATCTACCAGCCGGCTTCCCTCTGTTACCATCTCTGCTATTGCAGACAAACGCAAGGACAACTGCATGATACGGCTCCTTAATCCAGGTAATCCTTCAGCTTACGGCTGCGGCTCGGATGGCGCAGCTTGCGCAGAGCCTTCGCCTCGATCTGACGGATACGCTCCCTGGTAACATTAAACTCTTTGCCAACCTCCTCCAACGTACGGGCACGTCCATCATCCAGCCCGAAACGCAGGCGGAGAACCTTCTGCTCTCTCTCTGTCAGCGTCCCCAGGACCTCGATCAACTGCTCTTTCAAAAGGGTAAAAGCAGCCGCATCTGCCGGCACAGGCACATTATCATCCTGAATAAAATCTCCCAGATGGCTGTCCTCTTCCTCACCGATCGGTGTTTCCAGAGAAACCGGCTCCTGGGAAATCTTCAGGATTTCACGGACACGCTCCACAGACATTTTCATTTCCTCTGCAATTTCCTCCGGGGTAGGTTCACGTCCCAGCTCCTGAAGCAGTTGACGGGAGACTCTTATCAGCTTATTGATGGTCTCCACCATATGCACAGGAATACGGATGGTACGTGCCTGATCCGCAATTGCCCTTGTGATTGCCTGACGAATCCACCATGTTGCATAGGTACTGAATTTGTATCCTTTGCGGTAATCGAACTTCTCCACAGCCTTGATCAGACCCAGATTCCCCTCCTGAATCAAATCCAAAAACAACATGCCTCTTCCTACATAACGCTTTGCAATGCTGACAACAAGACGGAGGTTTGCCTCTGCCAGACGTTTCTTAGCGCTTTCGTCGCCTTCTTCCATTCTCTTGGCCAGTTCAATCTCTTCCTCGGCTGTAAGAAGACTGACCTTGCCGATTTCCTTCAGATACATACGCACCGGGTCTTCGATGCTGACGCCCTCCGGAACAGAAAGATCAATCTTGTCCAGCTCCACCTCGTCCTCTTCATCCAGCTTATCAATATCCACATCATCATCCAGAATCAGCTCATCTGCATTTTCCGTAATCCGCAGGACATCCACTCCGCTAGCCTCCAGGAAATCAAATACCTTCTCCATCTGCTCTACTTCCAACGGCTGATTCTTAAAAAAGTCGTTGATCTCCTGATACTCCAGTACATTTTTTTTCTTTTTTGCGAGTTCCAGAAGTTCTACCAGTTTTTCACTGAATTTGCCCATATTCATTTCCATAGGTGCTCTATCCCTCCATATAGTGTTTATATTTTATCCTTATTCAAAAGAAATATGCAATTCCCGGCGTTTTCGCCCAAGTTCTTCCAATTCTTTTTTGGCTTTGACAATTTCCTGCAGCCCATTCATATCTGTAGGATCCCAGCTTCGGTTTTTCCGGGCAAGGCTCTCCTCCTTAATCCGGAGCAAAGCATCCGCAAATGCCCGGTCCTGTTCCTGCGCGGTCTCCAAATGAATGGTTGCATTAAAAAGCGACGCCACTTCCCTCTGCTCTTCACTGTCCGTAAAGGCATTCAAAAGCCTTGCCGGATTCACTTCTCCCTCTGCTCTCTGCGCAAAAAGCATATCTGCCACTTCTCTGTAAAGGGGCACCACAAAATCAGAAGGAGTGATATACCTTTCCACAGTCTGAAAAATCCCCGGATACGTTACCAGCCATGTGAGCATCAGCTTCTGTGCCTGATCTGCTGCGGACTCCTTTTTTTTCTTTTCCGGACTTCCGCTTTTGGGCTGAACCCTCTGCTCCGCCCGCGTTCCTCTCATAGCCAGACTGCTGACTCTTTTCTTCAGGTCCCCACTGCTGATCCCATAAAAGCTCCTGTATTTTCTGACAAGGGCTTCTATATAAAGATTCCTTTCCAGCTCATCATTCAATTCCAAAAGCATAGCTGCACATTGTTCAAAGAAACGGTTCTGGCCCTGCGGCTCCTCCATAGGATATTCGCTTTCCGCCACACTCACCCGGAACATAAAGCTGTCCATTGCCTGGGAAAGACGTTCCTCAAAAGCTTCAGCTCCCATATTCTTAATGAATTCATCCGGGTCCTTACAGGGCTTCAGATTCACAACCCTGGAATTCACGCCCGCCTCCCTCAGAATCGGAATTCCCCGAAGTGCTGCACGGATACCTGCTTCATCACTGTCATACAAAAGCAGAACTTCTTTTGTATAACGCTTCAAAAGACTGGCATGTCCCGAGGTCAGCGCTGTTCCGAGAGAAGCCACCGCATTCGTAAACCCTGCCTGATGCATGGAGATCACATCCATATATCCTTCACACAGGATCAGATAATTCTTTCTGGTTGTCCTCGCCGCATTCAGTCCATACAGATTCCGGCTCTTATCAAAGATCTTTGTTTCCGGAGAATTCAGATATTTGGGCTTTCCATCTCCCATAACACGTCCTCCGAATCCAATGACCCGGTTATTTACATCCATAATCGGAAAAATAACCCGGTTCCAGAACTTGTCGTACATACCGTGGCGCTCATCCACTTGAAAAAGTCCTGATTCCCGAAGCAGCTCGTCACTGTAATTTTTTGCTTTCAGAAAACGATACAGATCATCGCTGTATTTGTCTGAATACCCCAAACCGAATTTCCTGATCGTCTCATCACTCAGCCCTCTGCCGGACAGATACTGATAAGCTCTCTTTCCGCCTTCCCGGCGGAGCTGATAATAGAAATACTGTGCCGCCTGTTTGTTGATTTCCAGCAAAGCGGCCTTTCTTTCCGCTTTTTCCTTCGCCTCTTTGGAGTATTCGATCTTCGGAAGCTCCACCCCTGATCTGTCTGCCAGATACTTCAGGGCTTCTCCAAAGGTAAAATTCTCATACTCCATGATAAAGTTAAATACATTTCCTCCCGCACCGCAGCCAAAGCAGTAATACATCTGTTTGGCAGGCGTTACGGAAAAGGATGGTGTTTTTTCATTATGGAAAGGACAGAGTCCAAAATAGGAGCTCCCCTTCCTGGTCAATTTTACATATTGGGATATCACATCTACAATATCATTTTTCATACGCACTTCTTCAATGATATCGTCCGAATAACGCATGCTTTCCTCCAATTGCGCTATCTCTGCGCTTTCTAATAGTCACCGGAAATCCTTCGTCTTTCCGACAGCCTTGTTATCAATAGCCTTCCCATGACTTCGGTATGTAAATCTCCTGGAATTTCGACATGGAATACTGATCCGTCATACCGGAGAGATAATCGCAGACAGCCTGCGGCCTGCTCTCTCCTCTTCCTGTCACCAGCTCCCGAAATTCTCTGGACATAGCCTCCGGATGCTCAATGTAGTACGCATACAGCTCCTTCAGCATTTTAACCGCCTTTTCTTCCTCCCTTTTGGCCTCCGGATTCGTATAAACATTCTGGAACATCATTGCCCTAAGAGCCATGAGTGCCTCCTCGATTTCCGCAGACATCTGAATCTTGTCCTTATCCAGGCTGTTTTCAATAATGTCATGGACAAAGGTATTCAATCTTTCTCTTGTGGTATAGCCCAGAAGCATGCGAAGGGTAATGGGAATATCATCCTCCGTAATAATTCCTGCTCTCTGAGCATCATCCATATCATGATGAATATAAGCGATTTTGTCAGAAAACCGTACCACCTGTCCTTCCAGGGTTGACGGCTTCCCACTGGTGCGATGGTTTAAAATTCCGTCCCGAACCTCCCAGGTCAGATTTAATCCCTCTCCGTTCTTCTCCAGAACCTGCACCACGCGGATGCTCTGCTTATAATGAGCAAATCCGTTCGGATGCAGCTCATTCAGTGCCCGTTCTCCGGCATGGCCGAAGGGCGTATGTCCCAGATCATGTCCCAACGCAATTGCTTCTACCAGATCCTCGTTCAGACGCAGTGCTTTTGCAATTGTACGGGCAATCTGAGATACCTCCAGCGTATGAGTCAGGCGATTCCTGTAATGATCCCCCTGAGGAGCCAGAAATACCTGCGTCTTATCCTTCAGACGGCGAAATGACTTGGAATGCAGTATCCTGTCCCGGTCCCTCTGATACACAGTCCGGATGTCACACTCCTCCTCCGGGCGCTCCCTGCCTCTGGAATGTCCGCTGTGGGCTGCATAGGGACTCAGCAGTTCCAATTCCCTCAGTTCCATACCTTCTCTGATATTCATAGGCACTCCCTCCAAAGCAAAAAACCGACAAAGTGACCTTCGTTTAAAAGCAATATCTCTCAGGCTGTCCCCCGGTGCCGGATAATCCAGCCAAATATCCCGGACTCAGGAACAGACATTGCTCTTTAAACAGTAACGACAAAATCCCTCTTATTAATTATATTCTACACAAAAATTCAAATTCCTCTTTTTTTCAAAAAATTCAGCAGGGAATAAAAAGAAAACGGCAAGATTTTTAAAAGATTCACGCTTATATAAACCTTATTTTTAGACAACAAAAAGCCCTTGAAACTCAAGGGCTCCATGCGGAAGATGGGACTTGAACCCACACGAGCGCATTGCTCACAAGATCCTTAGTCTTGCTCGTCTGCCAGTTCCGACACTTCCGCATATCGCATTTCCCGGAAATTATTTTCATTCTTCCCTCGCGACAAGTGATACTATATCAAATATCAAATAGAAAGTCAACACTTTTTTCAAAAAAATTCAAAATAACCAAAACAGCAGCAAAGGGCATCTGACTCTGCATTCAGCAGAACCGATGCCCTTCAAAGCTTTCAGACCAATTCCGCAATCCGACTGACGGCTACATAAATCTCCTGGATTTTAAACCATGTGGAATAATCGGTAATTCCTGTCTGCGGCAGGCCGAAAATATTCTGGAATTTCTCGACTGCCGCCTTTGTCTGCTGTCCGTAAATGCCATCCACGCCAATCGTAGGAAGTGCCGGATATGCCCCTGCAATGGTATTCAGTTGTTCCTGCATCTGCTGCACCTTGCTTCCGCTTGCTCCGATATCCAGATCATAACCGGGCCAGGAGGAAGGAATGCCTGATATTTCCTCTGCAACGTTAATATACATATTGTCTCCGTAAAAGCTCCGCAGAATCTCAATTGCCGAATATCCCTGATCACCGAGGGCCTTGCTTCCCCACTGTGTCATCCATCCGCGGTCCCTGCACTGCACCTGCCGTCCGTCGCAATACTGGGTAAGGATCGGCTGGCGCACATTCGGCCTGGACAGATAGTTTTCAAACAGCTCATCCACGATTCTGGAAATACTGTCAAAAACATTGCGGCCGTGTATCCATTTGTGATCGTATGCCGTAGAGGATGTGATCGTAAAGTCATACCCTTTATTCCGGTACCATTCCGTATAAACCCGGTTTAAAGTAAAGGACATGATCGCAAGTACATTCGCCCGAATCGTATCGTCCGGCCAGGTGGCATATATCTCACTGCTCGCCACATTCTTGATGTAATCCCGATAACGCACATAATAATTGGTTGCAGCATTATCTCCTACCGGACCATCGTGTACTACTACATACTCAGGAATCACAACCCTGCTCAGTACGATCTCGCCGGTCTCATTCACCGGCTTAATCTCCGCTTCCTCAATTTTGGGAGGATACACGCCAAAAAGTGTATGCGGACCAATCACAATCCTGCCAAATTCAGGACCCGTTCCGGTTCGGGCTGTCATCTGCACCGGCTGCTGTGCAAGCACGTCGGCCAAAACCTCTGTCCCTGCAACCTCTTCCGGTTCAAAGCCCTCCGCATCAACCTGAATCGTATATTCCGCATAAGGCTGCGCCTCTTCATTCACATCCAGACTATACTCTAAAGGAGGCGTTCTCAGCTCCAGCACCGGGGTCTGTCCGGAGGAATCCGTCCGGACCTCTTCTACCACACTGTCCGGATCTCCTGTATAAGAAATTCTTACCCTGGCATTATCCACTGGCCGGTTTCCATCCTCTGTAAGGACTGTTATCTGTAAAGTTCCCCTGTCTACATTTTCCTGCTGCGCACGTATATTCCCGGTACGTATATTTCCATATGGATACATAGAATGCTCCTGAAATGCTTTCATAAGAATCTATGCTTTAACCAAAAATTTTATTCCTTCGGCGGATGGATCATCGCCTCATCCTCATGAATTACAATACTGTCCCCTTCCTGTCCATCACCGGCATCAATGAAGTATAGAATATCCGCGCAGGGCCGTTCCCTGCCATCTGTAAGCTTGTTGAGGACCTTTCCCTTAAATACCAGCGTAGCGGACCCTCCGCCATCCAGATTATAAGCATACTGGCACCCCAGATCCAAAAACACCTGCCTGAGTTCCTCATAGGTCATTCCCTGAGAACCGTCGGCACCGCTGCCCTGTACGACCACAATATAATAGTTTCCGGGATTTACCATTCCCACTGCAGTCCGCTGGTACCGGTAAGTCTGCTGAAATGCACCTGTAATCACGCAGGGTTCTCCATTTTCCACCAGGGTCGGTCCAAAGCAATACGTATCCTTCACGCCCCGGTTCAGCATATCCTCCGTCGTCATGCCCGCCACAGCCGTAAACATACCGCCATCCTGTGTTACACACATGATGTTGCCGTTTGAGTAAATATCGTTATAAACTTTTCCGTCCTTGATCATACTTTTTCCGGGTGCAGGCTCTCCCGTACTGTATGAAAAACCGCTTCCGTTGATTCCGATCACACCATTGTGTGCAGCGGTCTCTTCCGAAGCCGGAACTCTGGGATTCCCATAAGTACCTCCGCAGAGTGCAGAACAGAGCTGTGCGGTACTGAAGGTCTGAATGTGGCAGACCCAATATTTCGTGTAAGAGGTTTCCCCTGGTTCCACAGTCACCTTCAGGGTTCCCGTTTCATAATTCCACTCATCATTTACATAATTCCATTCCTCGGATATCCTTTTCACTGCCTTTTCATAGTACCTCCGTTTGCGGGGATAATCCTTCTTAAGCTTCCACATGGCATTCTGAACATCCTGGAAAATTTTATCATTTCCGGCGGTACTTATTGCAACGGTATCCGAATCCCCATGATAAATACCGGCCAGCATCTCATCGATGGAATGAATCTCTATCAGCTCATCTGCCGTCTCCTCTGTTTTCTCCAGGATTTCCATAGAGCTGTTCACCAAAGCCTCTTCTTCATTCCGGTACCGTTCTCTGAATTCCTGTATTTCTGTTTTTACCTCAATTGCAGTCTGTGCCGCCAGTTCTGAATTGCTTAAAACATTCTCTTCTGTCCCCGCTGCATTCAGCTTTCCGGAAATCTCTTCTGCTTCTGTCTCCAGCTCTTTTATTCTTTTTTTCCTGGCTTCCTCCTCCGCCCTGGCTGCTGCTTCAGCCGCTTCCTGCCGGGCTCTCTCTTCGGCCTGGAGGGCCTCCCTGCGGGCCCTCTCTTTTGCTTCAAGAGCCTCCTCACGGGCTTTTTCTTCTGCTTCCACGGCTTCTTCAAGCTGCTCCCGGTGATAATTTTGATAATACCGCACTGCGCCTGTCCCGCCTGTCAGGAGGACAATCGCTGCCATTCCTGCAGCCTGTCTATGTATTCTTTTCATGCTCTCTCTTCACATCTTTTCTATCATTAAAACAATAGGACCATTTGCAACATTCTGTTCCAAACAGTCCCAAATCTTTTTATACGCTCACCCTATCAGAAAATTTTCAATATATCATGATACATCACAACCACCATAAGCACCATAAGGAGCATCAGACCTGCAAAATGGATCATTCCCTCTATCTCACGGTTCACCGGCTTCCTTCGCACAGCTTCCAAAAGCAAAAATACCAGTCTGCCTCCATCCAAAGCCGGAAACGGCAGCAAATTCATGACGCCCAGGTTTGCGGAAAGAAGTACCACCATATTGAGCATATTCATCCAGATCATCAGCGTGCCTTCATCCTTACTCTGCTCATACGTATCACCGATCGCATCCACCACGCCGACCGGACCGCTCAGGTCATCCACACCCAGGCCCCCGGTAATCAGCTCCTTTAAACTCATGATCGTCGTACGTATCATATACTTCACTTCCAGAGCGCCATACTTCAGGATATCCCATCCCTCAGCCTTTACACAGCCTACATTATAGGCAAAACCAAGCTGCGGAGTGCGATATTCCTTCGGTGTCAGCACTGTATCATACTCCAGGCCGTTTCTCCTGTAAGTAATTTTCACCGGTTCATTGGTAAGCGGATGTTTGTCTATATATTCCTGGTAAGCATTTCCGTCTTCTACCTGTACACCGTTAATGGAAGTAATCACATCTCCCGGCTGAACTCCCGCATCTGCCAGAGGCATTCCCGGAATCAGGGATTCCACTTCCATAGAAGCTGTATCGCTTCTGTTGAATCCCAGCAAATACCGGACACTCACATCAGGAGCATAGGCAATCGTCTCTTCCCGTCCTTCTCTTTTTACTTTCAGCATCACAGGCTCTTCCGTCAGCTCATTCAGGTACGAATACACATACAGGTCTTTTCCTAAATCAATGTGATATCCCTGGAATTCTGTGATAATATCCCCCTTTTGGAGTCCGGCCATCTCAGCCGCAGAACCCTGTTCCACTTCCATGACCTCTGCCGGATCATATCCCACAAAGCCGACGATCACAACAGCAATGACAAAAGCCAAAATAAAATTAAATACGGGACCTGCCGCCACAACGGAAATTCTGCCCCACACAGGCGCCGCATGAAAGGTACCCGGCAGCTCATCCTCTCCCGTATCCTCCCCGAGCATTCCGCAGGAACCGCCTATCGGAAACAGCTTCACAGAATACCGTGTCCCATTTCTCTCTGTACTCACCAGCCGCGGTCCCATACCCAGTGAAAACTCAGTCACAACAATGCCGTTCTTTTTGGCAAACAGGAAATGCCCCAGCTCATGTATCAAAACAACTGCACTGAAAATCAATACAGCGATCAAAATTTTCAATTTACCACCTGCTTTCAATCCAACGATAAGTCTCTTCCTCTACTGCCAGGATTTCCTCCAGCCCCGGATACTCTGTCGGTGTATGCCTTTCCATAGACTGCCCGATAATTTCGTAAATATCCAGAAATCTGATTTCCTGATGCAAAAACTTTTTGACTGCCAGCTCATTTGCTGCATTGAAGACGGCCGGCATACTTCCGCCCTTTTTGGACGCTTCCATTGCCAGCGGCAGCCCCAGGAAGGTTTCCATATCAGGTTCTTCAAAGGTAATCTGTCCAAGCCCTGCAAAATCCAAACGCTCTCCCTCCAAATATCTTCTGTGAGGATAATAGAGCGCATACTGAATCGGCAAACGCATATCCGGAGTTCCAAGCTGAGCCATAATTCCACCATCCCGAAACTCGATCATCGAATGAATGACACTCTGCGGCTGCACCACTACCTGAATATGATCCAAATCCACATCAAAAAGCCATTTCGCCTCCATGACCTCTAACCCTTTATTTACTAAGGTAGCAGAGTCCACCGTAATCTTCTGTCCCATAACCCAATTCGGATGATTCAGGGTATCTGCCAGGGTCACACGCTCCAGCTCCGCCCGCTTCCTGCCCCGGAAGGGTCCGCCGGAGGCTGTGAGCAACAGCTTATGTATTTCTTCTTTATGTTCTCCGTTTAAAGCCTGGAAAATTGCACTGTGCTCGCTGTCCACCGGAAGTATCCGAACAGCATACTCCTTCGCCATCGGCATGATCAGATGTCCGGCTGTCACCAAAGTCTCTTTGTTCGCAAGTGCAATATCCTTACCTGCACGGATAGCTTCCATAGTCGGACGGATTCCCAGCATTCCCACAATCGCAGTCACCAGAATCTCCGTATCCGGCATTGCCGCCAGCTCCAGAAGTCCTTCCATTCCGGATACGACCTTTGTATCGGTATCCTGAATGCGCGTTCTTAAATCCTCTGCCGCTGCTTCCTCCCACACGGCTGCAAGCTTCGGAGAAAATTCCCGCACCTGCTCTTCCAGCTTCCGCACATTCCTGCCCGCACTGATCCCCAGTACTTCTATATCCTTATTTGCCCGCACAACATCCAGGGTTTGTGTACCTATGGAGCCTGTGGAGCCTAAGATTGCAATTTTTTTCATATTTTCCCTCTTTTTAAGCTCAGATTCCAAGAACGGTCTTTGCCAGATAATAGATAACAGGTGCCGTAAATATCACACTGTCAAACCGGTCCAGAATGCCGCCGTGTCCCGGTATCAGAGTTCCGTAATCTTTAATCCCCTGATTTCTCTTAATTGCAGACGCAGCCAAATCCCCCACCATGGAAATCAATGCCCCCACCGCACAGATCGCCGCATATTCCGCCATTGGTCCTTTGGTTGCGGCTGCATAAGCAATTCCCAGAAGTGCCGCTCCCACAACACCGCCGGCTGCACCTTCTACCGATTTCTTCGGGCTGAGCACAGGTGCCATCTTATGCTTACCGATGAGCATTCCCACACAGTAAGCACAGGTATCACAGCCCCAGGAACACAGGAAGATCAGCCAGACCAGATATTTCCCGCCCTCCAGATTTCTGGTGAGCAGGATAAAGGAGAGCATAACGGCCACGTACATCAATCCGAAAAAAGCTGCCATCACCTGTCCTGCATTGTATTTCGGATAAGAAAACACATAGACAGACATCAGCATGACCAGGGTCAGCAGAACTGCCAGCATTCCATAACGTTCAAAATCCGCCACAACTGCCGTATAATAAAGGACTGCTCCCACATAACCTGCAATTTCCGGAAGCTCAAAGGAACCTCCCCGGACCTTCATTGCCCTATACATCTCCTGCATTCCGATTACGGAAATGCAGGCCAATGTAAACAGCAGTACATATCCCCCGCTGATTATGGTAAACAGTGCAACTGCCACCAACAGGATTCCGCTTAAGAGCCTTGTCTTAAACATCCCTATTCCTCCTTTACTCCCCCGTATCTTCTGTCTCTTTCATTATATTTCTCAATAGCCTTGATCAATTCTGCTTTGTGAAAATCCGGCCATGCCACATCTGTAAAGTAAAATTCCGTGTACGCCATCTGCCAAAGCAGATAATTGGACAGCCGCAGCTCACCACTGGTACGAATCATAAAATCCGGGTCCGGAATACCCGCTGTATCCAGATAATTCTCAAACATTTTTTCATCAATTTCCTCCGGCTTTACCTTTCCATCCACTGCATCCTGAGCCAGCCGGCGAATCCCCCGCAAAATTTCGTCCCGACTGCCGTAATTCAGGGCAATCTGAAAATGAAGGTCTGTATAATCCTTCGAAAATTCTTCAAGCTCCACGATCTTTCTCTGTATATCTTCATCAAACGCGGTAATATCCCCTATAATCTTCACACGCATTTTGTTTCTTTCGGATATTCGGATACACTTCTTCAGATAATTGCGGAACAGTTTCATCAGGCCTTCCACCTCTTCCCGTGAACGTTTCCAATTCTCCGTAGAAAACGCATATACGGTCAGATATTTTACACCCAGCTCCTTCATGTCATCACAGATCGTTTCCAAATTTGCACAGCCCTTTACATGCCCGTAGCTTCTCGGCATTCCTTTTGCTTTTGCCCAGCGGCCATTTCCATCCAAAATGATCGCTATATGATTCGGTACTTTCATGGCTTCTCCTTCTTCTTCGGAATTTTACAAGGAAAGAGAGCCTGTTTTGTGGCTCTCTTTGTGATCCGTTCCTATTATACGGTCAGGATTTCTTTGGATTTTTTCTCTACAGCAGCATCAATGTTCTTAATATATTTGTCTGTCAGCTTCTGAACCTTATCTCCCAGATCTTTTACTTCATCCTCTGACACATCCTGCTTCGTCAGCTTTTTGAAAGCATCGTTTGCATCACGACGGATGTTCCGCACTGCAACCTTCCCTGCCTCGCCTTTTTTCTTTACATCCTTCACCAGGTCTTTGCGGCGCTCCTCTGTCAGCTCCGGCAGTACCAGACGGATCAGCTTGCCATCATTGCTTGGATTCAAGCCAAGATCGGAGGTCAGAATTGCTTTCTCAATCTTTTTAATCAGGCTGGATTCCCACGGCTGAATCTGAATCATACGTGCTTCCGGTACGGTAATATTTGCCACCTGCTGAAGCGGTGTCGGAGTTCCATAATAGTCTACGGTAATTTTATCTAAAATATGCGGATTCGCACGTCCTGCACGAATCGTAGCCAATTCTGCTTCAAACCCACTCAATGTTTTGTTCATTTTGTCTTCATATTTCTGAATTCTTTCGTCCATTTGCTAAGTCTCCCTCTCCACTTTTCTTCATTATATCGGTAAGCCCTCCGACACATTGCTGGTATCTACACCGTTACCCTGGTGCCGGTAAATTTACCGTGAACAGCATTGACAATGCTGTTTTCTTCCTCCAAGCCGAACACAAGCATCGGCATTTTCTGTTCCAGGCACATAATTGACGCCGTAAGATCCATAGCTGCCAGCTTCTTATCAACAACCTCCTGAATCGTAATCTCATCATATTTCACCGCGTCAGGATTTATCTTGGGATCACTGTCATAAATGCCGTCTACTGCCTTGGCAAGTAGAATTGCCTCTGCCTCAATTTCCACTGCGCGCAGTACAGTTGCCGTATCTGTGGAAAAATACGGATGTCCGGTTCCGCCTGCAAAAAAGACAACCTTTCCTGCTGCAAAGGCAGCCTCCGTCTCATCCCTGGAATACAGCCTGGTAAAAGCTCCGCAGACAAATGGTGTGAAGACCTCTGTCCGAAGTCCCAGATACCTGCAGATATCCGATACATAAATGCAATTCATGATCGTCGCAAGCATTCCGATCTGATCCGCCTTGTTCCGGTTAATCGTTTCACTGGTACGCCCTCTCCAGAAATTCCCGCCGCCAATGACAATTCCGACCTGCATGCCTTCCTCTGCAATCGTCTGAATCTGCTTCGCAACCGCAATGACAGTCGCCTCGTCAAAACCCGTCTTTCGCTCTCCTGCAAGGGCCTCTCCGCTTAACTTCAATAATACTCGCTTCATATCCATGCTCTTTACCTCGGTTTTTTATTTACCATACACCGGCTACAATCTCATTGCCGTTTTCGTCAACAGTTGTAGATACGGTGAACGTATCGTAATAATGATAGCCAGTCTCTCCCGACTCCGGCTCATTCTCATAATCGCTGCCGTTCGGCTCTCCGCAGGAGCCTATCAGACTCTCCAGGGGCTGGCCAATATAATTCTCTGCATTCGAAGCTCCCGGATCAGGCTCCTCCGGCGGTTCCTCTTCTCCTGGGTCCTGAGTTGGTTCAGGTGCTGAGGTAGCCTGCGGAACCTGTGTCGGCTCAGGTTCCTGTGAAGAGTGTCCATTATCTGTATCCTGCCTGTCCTGCTCCTGCTCATCAGAATCATCCTCACCGGACAGACCAAGACGCTGCTTCACTTCTTTCAGCGTAGATACCTCATTTTTGCTGTTTCCGCTTAAATACGTCGCATAGGGAATTGCATCTTCCCCTTCCCCATCCATACAGAGACTGATCTGTGTGATATTATTCAAAGGAAGCTTTCTGAAAAAGCATTCATTCCTATCCTCATCCTTATACGTAATACGGATGTCATAAAGCGAAGCATTTCCTTTTTCATAGTAATACAGAGCTTTATCACCATTATTCAGAGTAAACATACCATTTACCAGATCTTCGCCCCACTCGTCATCATCTTCCGTATTCTCACGGATATAAATTGCTGCGACCTCATAGCCTGTTTTATTAATCAGAATCAGCTTAGATGCGGTTACGGACTTCACCCCCATGACATTCCTGATATCCTCATCTGTGGATTTCTGCATTTCCAAAGGCTCCTGTTCTTCCTTCTTTTCCTGCTTTTCCTCTTCTTTTGCAGGGGCTACGGTTACCGGAAGCTGGTCCTTGGCCTCCTCTTTTTCCTTGCCGCATCCTGCCCAGGCCAGGCTGAATGCAAGGACTCCGGCAAGTGCCAAATATCTTTTCTTCATTTATATTTCCTCCCAAAACTGGAATTTGCTTACTGCTTCTTATATCCCTCATTATACAGAGTATCCGATTCTTGTCAACCGACAGGCTGAGGATTTCATACAATTTTTAGACTTTGCCGGCTTTGTGCATGAGCTTTCCGGATATTTTTATCCTGTCAGTTCTTTTATATTATACTTCTTTTTCTGCCAAAAATAAAGGTTTCTTTTCCGCAAAACAGGGCTGCGGCAAGCGTCTGCAACTCAGAACCGCCAGCCCAGCCCTTTTCTCCGGTCCATATCAAATTCAGTACATGCCTTCCCGCCGCTTAACTTATTTTCGGCACTCAGCCCTTCTCTGCAAGGCGTGCAATGATATCCACACATCCATCATAACCCAGGGTTGAGGTATTCAGACAAAGATCATAATTCTCTTTATTCCCCCATTCCTGTCCTGTATGGAAATAATAATAGTCTCTTCTCTGCTTATCCTTCTGGGAAATGCGGGAAGGCGCATCCTTCTGGGAAACCTTATCCACCTTCATCACCCGGTTGATGCGCTCCTCCATATCAGAGGCATAGATAAAGGCCCGAAGCAGGTCCCTTTCGTCTTTCAGAATCTGATCTGCACATCTTCCCACAATAATGCAGGGACCTTCCTGCACAAGCCGCTTCATCGCATCCGACTGTGCCTGATATAATTTATAAGGGAGCATGATGCGGTCCTGATTCGTATAGCCCTCTGCCAGCATGGCAATGCCGAAAAGAAAGCTGCTGTTCTTCCGTTCATCGTATTCCTTCAGCAGCCCTGGACTGATCCCGTATTTCTCGCCTGCAATTAACAGAAGGTTACTGTCGTAATATGGAATTCCAAGCTTCTTTGACAGCTTTTCAGCCACCAAACGACCGCCGCTGCCGTACTGTCTGCTGATTGTGATAGTCTTCATATCCATCGCTCCTTTCTTTTCTTCCTGTGAAACCGCAGGAAATTTCTTTCTTTATATATGAATTATACAAATTTTCAGATGCTTTTGCAATAGGAGCGGTAAATTTTAACAATACTTTCAGAATCCTGTCCTTGACCTGTTTTTTCTCATAGACTTTCTGAGAAGTCCGGCCTCACATCTGGCACGTTCCGATTCACTTGTAACCTCCAGCTCCGGGACAGGCATCGGATTTTCCTCATCGTCCATGGCAACCATGACCAGAAAAGCCCGGTTCACGGAATAACGCATTCCATCCGAGCGCTCTACATAGGTATCGATTTCCACCTCCATGGAAGAATTCCCTACACAAGTGACGTAGCCAATCAAAACAAGCAGCTCTCCCTCATAAGTAGGTTCCTTAAACTGCAGGTTATCCACCGCTGCGGTAGTCACTTTATCCGTTCCTGCATGACGCATGGCCACTACTCCCGCCACCTCATCGATCCACTGCATCAACATGCCGCCGAATAAACGGCCGCCGGCATTTAAATGCTGACGCATGATCAAATGGACCTGTTCCGTTCTGGAATCCTCCACCCGTTTCACGGGACGTTTTGCTTTTTCCATTTCCTGTCCCTTACCCTTCCTGCAGCCAGGATACACGACTGCCTTTTTTTCCTTTTGTCACTATAAGCTTTGACTCTATCTGTTCTTTTAATTCTGTCACATGAGAAATGATACCGATGAGCCTTTGCTCTCCTGCCAGCCCGTACAAAACACGAATCGCCTGCTCCCTGGCATTGTCATCCAGCGAACCAAACCCTTCATCAATAAACATGGTCTCCAGCCGGATCGCTCCCGCGCTGTCCTGAACCACATCCGCAAGCCCAAGTGCCATGGAAAGCGCTGCCATGAAGGATTCTCCTCCTGACAGGGTTTTGACATCCCGCGAGGATTCCGTCACAAGGCTGTACACATCCAGATCAAGACCTGCCTTCCCTCTGCTTCCCATCTGCTCCATAGCTCTGCATTTCAAAAGGAACTGCCCGGATGACATCTGCATCAGCCTCTGATTTGCCCGCTGAATAATCTTTTCAAAATACTGCCTCTGTATATAGGATTCAAAATCCACTCTGGCACTGCCTGTCAGACTGCCTCCTGCTGTCTGGCTCAAATGACGTACCAAAGTAAAATGCTCCGTCAGCTTTTCGTAATCCTCCTGATAACCGAGAAGAACCTCCCTGGTTCCCTGATTGGTTCGGCTGCGCACGTGGCATTCCTGATAAGCATGCTCCAATATCTCTTTTTCTTTTTGGAGGAGCACCGCCTGAGCCTTACTCTTTTCTGCATGTGTGAGCGGCGACTCCGAAGATAAGTCCCAGTCCTCTCCGCTGCACTCCTTTAGTTCCCTCAAAAGCTCCTGCTCCTGAAGCCCGGATGCAGCCTCTTCTCCCTTGAGCCGCTCTGCCTGCCTTATGAAGTCCTCCCTTGCATCCCGTGCCTCCTGCCTGTATTTCTTATATTTCATGAGCTCTGCCTTAAGCTTTTCTGTCTGTTTTATTCCCTGCTGCTTTTTTCCCTGATATGACTTCCTGCACAGCTCCATATCTGCCCTGGCTGTCTCCATAGCTTCGTTGGCTTTTTCCCGCCATTCCTGCCCTCCGGCATCAAATGCACTGCCCAGAAGCCTCTTTCCTTCCTGATTCAGACTTCCCAGAGCTGCCTGATATGCCTGCGCTGATTTCTGATAATTCTCCTGAAGCCGTTCCCGTTCTTCTTCTGCCTTTTGGACTGCCTGCTTCGCTTCTTTTACCCGGGACTGATCGGGCGCATGTTGAGAAACCTTTGCCCTGTGGGGATGCTCCCTGCTTCCGCAGACAGGGCACGGCTCTCCGCGCTTCAGGTTCTGTGCAAGAATCCCCGCCTGTTCCTGAAAAAAGGCTTCATAAACAGCCTCATAAAATTTCTGTTTTTCGTGATAAGCCCCATTTGCCTGATCCCATTTCACTGCATCACCCTTTTGTTTCTTATGGCTCTGAATCGCCTGCTCCCACAGCCGCTTCAAGCCTTCCATATCCTTCAGCCTGTTTTCCAGGACATCCTGCTTCTCCTGAAACGCTTCCAGTTCTTTTTGTAAATTCTGTACAAATAGAAGATACTCCTCCTCCTTAACCTTCAAAAGCTGCTCTGCCTGCCGTTCTCTCTGTGCATACTCCGCCTCCTTCGGCAAATGCTCCTTAAGCCACGCTTCCTGCTGCGCACGTCTGTCCCGTATGGAGACAATCCCCTCCAAAAGCTCCAGCATTTTATTCATATCTGCACTCTGCTGGCTGATTTTCGCTTTTTTCTCTGACAGGAGGCACTCCCGGGTTTGATCTGCTTCAATCAAAGCTTCCAGCAACAGCAGCACCTCATGCAAACGGTTTGCCGTTTTACAGGCCTTTCGTTCCTCCGCCTGCTCCCAGTCCTCCGGATAAAGAATCCGGCTGATCTGTTCCTGGCATGCCTGTTCCTTTTCTTTCAAACGCACATAGCTTTCCTTTTCCTGCCGCTTCAATTCTTCCTGAATTTTTCCATATATGGCTGTATCAAAAATTTTTGAAAAAATTTCCTTCCGTTCCTCCGACTTTGCATGAAGCAGTTTCAGGAAATCTCCCTGCGCGATCATCGCCATCTGCATAAACTGCCGCGCATCCATGCCAAGAAGCGCCTCTATCTTCTGATTAATCTCTCTTTTATTGCCGCGGAACACGCTTCCATCCGGAAGATATAATTCCGCTTTTGACTTTTCCTGTGTTTTTTTCGGAATCCCATTCTTATCCCGCCGCAGGCTCTCCCTCTCATAATCGGGATTCCGTACGATTCTGTACGCCTCCCCGCGGCAAAGAAACGCAAGCTCTACAAAGGTAGGCGTACGCAGATCCGCATAAGCACTGCGCATCATGTTTCCGTCCCGGATGCCGCCGCTGGTCCTGTCATAGAGCGCATACACGATCGCATCAAAAATGGTTGTTTTTCCTGAGCCCGTATCCCCGCTCACCAGAAAAATGCCATGATCCATTTTTGAAAAATCAACGCTCGCTTCCCCTGCATAAGAGCCGAACGCAGACATTGTAAGCCTGATCGGTTTCATTGCATTCCCTCCTCTGCCTTCTCAACGATCTCCCGGATGATTCCGAGCTCCTTTTCAGACATACACTTTCCGTGAATATCTTCATAGAACCTCTTAAACAGCTCCACAGGACTGCACTGTTTCTCTGCTTCCCGTATTTCCTGAAGCTGTCTTTTGGTTTTTAAATTTTCCACCTTCAGCTCCAATAGATTGGGAAAAACCAAATCCAGCCGCTCCCTTGCCTGATACGGCATTTTTTCATCAGTCAGGGTCAGGCTCACAAAATCTTCACACCCCTTTTCCAGGAGTTCCTCCAGTCTTCCCCGAAGCTGCTTCACGTCATGCAGGGGATGAAGCACAAGCTCCTCGACCTGCAAGGCTGCTCCCTTTTCGCCCAGTGTGACCACGGTCAGCGTTTTCTCATCCCTGCTCTCTCCTGCAGAATATTTCAGAGGCGTTCCGCAATATCGGAACTGCGCTCCCCCTACGCACTGTTTCTTATGGATATGCCCCATAGCTACATAATCAAAGCATGAAACAGCCGAAATATCAACATTTCCGCTTCCGCCCACAAACACGGCCTCCGAATCGCTCCTCACCGGCTCCTGTCCTGCCGCCGTATAAAACTGATGGCTTACCAGTACATTTCGTTCATTCAGATCGGGGTTTTCCCGTTCTATAAGTCTTCTCACAGTCTCTGTATAAGATCCCGGCTCTTCCCCCGGAAAGACATTGCGTACATACCCGGGTTTCAGAAAAGGAAGGAGATAGAAGTGCACCCTGCCATATGCATCCTCCATAATCACCTGCCTGATATGATCCTCCGGTCCCAAAGGCGGCATTCCTGCCATATGCAGATGTTGTTTTTCCAGCAGGGAGCTGGCAAAATCCAGCCTTTCCGGAGAATCGTGGTTTCCGCTGATGACCAGAATCTCCGTTCCGATTTCCGATAACTGCCTCACAAATCCATCAAAAACAGCCACTGCCTCCGCAGAGGGGACGCTTTTATCATAAACGTCCCCTGCAATGACAATGGCCTCAGGTCTTAATTCTTCTGCATAACGGACGATTTCTTCCAAAACCGCCTCCTGATCCTCCCTCAGAGAATAAAAATGCAGTTGTCTTCCAATATGTAAATCCGATAAATGGAAAAATCTCATACCCTCTCCTTAGATGCGTGCCACTCCTGTATCCCTCGCAGCCTTCGCAACCGCCTTTGCGACCACTTTTACGACTCTCCTGTCAAAGGGGTTCGGAATGATATAATCTGTATGAAGCTCCTTTTCTTCAATCAATCCCGCAATCGCATACGCAGCAGCTACCTTCATCTCATCATTGATATCCTTGGCACGAACATCCAAGGCTCCGCGGAAAATACCCGGGAATGCCAGCACGTTATTGATTTGATTCGGGAAATCGCTGCGCCCGGTTCCCACTACTGCCGCACCTGCTGCCTTCGCCTCATCCGGCATAATTTCCGGAACGGGATTTGCCATAGTAAAGAGAATCGGAGCCCTGGCCATAGAGCGAACCATTTCCGGTGTTACAGTTCCCGGTCCGGATACACCGATAAATACATCCGCATCCTTCAGCACCTCTTTGATAGAACCGGAAAGCTTCTCACGGTTGGTAATCCCCGCCATTTCCGTTTTTTCTGTATTCAGGCCCTCTCTGCCCTCGTAAATCGCACCTGTACGGTCACACATAATGACATTCTTTAAGCCGAGGCTGATCAGCAGCTTAATGATTGCAATACCTGCCGCACCTGCGCCGGAGGTAACTACCTTCACCTCATCCAGCTTTCTTTTGGTCAGCTTCAGGGCATTGATAAGAGCCGCACAGACTACAACTGCCGTTCCATGCTGATCATCGTGAAAAATCGGAATATCACAGCACGCTTTCAGCTTCCTTTCGATTTCAAAGCAGCGCGGCGCAGAAATATCCTCCAGATTTACGCCCCCGAAGCTGCCGGCCAGAAGGCTGACTGTCTTCACAATATCATCCACATCCTTACTCCTTACACAGAGCGGAAATGCATCTACATCTGCAAAGCATTTAAAGAGGGCACATTTCCCTTCCATTACCGGCATCCCCGCCTCAGGGCCAATATCACCAAGCCCCAAAACTGCCGTTCCATCCGTCACAACCGCTACCATATTATGGCGGCGCGTATATTTATAGGAAAGCTCCACATCCCGGGCAATTTCCAGACATGGCTGTGCAACACCGGGTGTATAGGCAACTGCCAGCTCCTCCGGTGTATGGATTGGGGCCCGGCTGACCACCTCGATCTTACCTTCCCATTTTTCATGCTGCTGCAATGCAAATTCTTTTTTATCCATTGGTCTGCTCCTTTTATCGTTCTTCTGCTTCTCGAAATACTCATTTCTCATTATATCATAATGGGATTCCGGGTCAATACAGATTCTTCACCTTAAAATCTCTTTCCGCCTCACGCCTCTGGTCCTTTTTGGCAATGTCCTGACGTTTGTCATAAAGCTTCTTTCCTCTTGCCATACCGATTTCCACCTTAACCAGACTGTCCTTAAAGTATACCTTCAAGGGAACCAGGGTCAGCCCTTTTTCTTTCAGGCTGCCCTCGATCTTATTGATTTCATACCGATGCAGCAAAAGCCTGCGCACGCGCAGCGGATCCTTATTAAAGATATTTCCCTTCTCATACGGGCTGATATGCATTCCGTAAATATACACTTCCCCCCTCTCCACACGAACGAAAGACTCTTTAATACTGCACTTCCCCATGCGGAGAGACTTCACCTCCGTACCCGCCAGGGAAATGCCCGCTTCATAGGTATCTTCTATAAAATAATCATGAAATGCTTTCTTGTTGTTGGCAATCAGCTTCATGCCGGATTTTTTTGCCATTGTGTCCTCCCTCTTTTCTGTCTTATTCCGTCCTGTTTCTGTCATATTCTTCAAGATCAATATTAACAGCTTTTGGCCGTTTATCCAAGCCCCTAAAAATCCGCCTGCACTAAAATAAAGTCCACGGTCTTCATCATTGGGTCCGCATCCTCCACACGGACCTTTACCTTCTGGCCCAGCCGGAATACCTTTTTCGTCAAATCCCCGCGAAGCTCATAGCTTTCCTGATCAAAAACATAATAATCATCCCTCAGGGTGTTCACATGGACAAGTCCTTCCACGGTATTGGGAAGCTCCACATAGAGCCCGAAGCCTGTCACTCCGGAAATGATGCCTTCGTATTCCTCACCCAGATGATAGGACATATATTCCGCCTTTTTCAGCTTGTCGGATTCCCGCTCCGCCTCCTCCGCTCTTCGCTCGCAGACACTGGACTGACGGGCCACCTCATCCAGAATCGCCTGATAATGCTCTGTCTTCCCTTCTCTCTCCAGCCTTCCTCTCAGATTGTCTTTGATGATCCGATGAATTTGGAGATCCGGATAACGCCGGATGGGCGATGTAAAATGACAGTAATATTTTGCTGCCAGGCCAAAATGACCGCTGCATTCTGTCGTATATTTTGCCTGCTTCATCGTCCGCAGAGCAAGACGGCTGATCATCGGCTCATTCGGAAGCCCTTCCATCCCTTCCAATATTTCCTGTATTTCCTTCGGCGTAATTTCTTCCTTCCTCTTTCGGACTGAAATCCCCTGATTATGAAGCAGGGTCAGAAGACTCTCAACCTTCTCCGGATCCGGATTCTCATGTGTCCTGTATACAAAGGGAAATTCTCCCCTGCAATATTCCTTTGCCACCGTCTCATTGGCCAGCAGCATAAAATCTTCTATGATCCTGGTTGCTGCATTCGCCTCATAAGGCCGGATATCAATCACTTTTCCGGCCGCATTCAGTGTAATCCTGCTCTCCGGAAAGTCAAAATCGATCGAACCTCTGTTATGCCGTCCTTCCCGAAGGAGCAGGGACAGCTCTTTCATAAGGAAAAACATCGGCACCAGCTCCGCATACCGTTTTTTTGCAGCAGGCTCCGTATCCTCCAGGATATTTTTTACATCCGTATAGCTCATCCGTTCATCCACACAGATGACTGTTTCCGCAATCTTATGGGCTATTACCTTGCCCTGTTCATCAATGTCCATAAGACAGCTCAGCGTAAGCCTGTCCTGTCCCTGATTCAGAGAGCAGATACCGTTGGACAGACGCTCCGGAAGCATGGGAATAACCCTGTCCGCCAGATATACACTGGTTCCCCTTTTCAGCGCCTCCCGATCAAGAGCACTTCCGCCCTGCACATAATTGCTGACATCTGCAATGTGCACGCCCAGATGATAAATCCCCTTCTCCTTTGTAAGGGAAATGGCATCATCCAGATCCTTGGCGTCCTCTCCATCGATCGTCACCGTCCGAAGATGGCGCAGATCCAATCTCCCCTGCAGATCTGCTTCAAGTACATGATCCGGCACACGCATTGCCTGATTATACACACGCTCGGGAAACTCTGAGGGAATCCCAAAGCTTCTGACAATAGCTAAGATATCCGTACCCGGTGATCTCATATTTCCCAGAACTTCCGTAATTTTCCCCTCCGGGCTCTTATTTCTGCTGCCGTAATCCGTAATCGCTGCTACGACCTTGTCTCCGCTATGCGCATCCCCGGAAAACTTCCTCGGAATAAACACATCCCTGGAAAACTTGGGATTATCACTGACCACAAAACCATAATCCCGATTACTCTGGTAAGTACCTATGATCTCCTTCAAACCTCTTTCCAGAATCTTTATAACCGTACCTTCCCTGCGTTTTCCTTCTCTTTGGTCTTCCTTCACAACTACACGGACACGGTCCTGATGCATTGCAGTCCCCGTACATTCCTCGGGTACAAAGATGTCTTCCCCTTCTCCTTCGGTTTCCACGAATCCAAAGCCCTTGTGATGGCCGATAAAAACGCCTTCCAGCACCGTGCCTTTTGGCTCCTTTTCCCTCTGTCCGCCGTCTTCCCTTTCTCCGTGTCTTCCGCTTCTGTAAGCTTCTCCGTGTCTCTTATGAGCGGCTTCCTTTATCCATTTGCCCGTCACCTTTTGGTACCTGCCTTTTTCGTCTGAAGCTACCCTGCCTTCCTCCTCCAATTCCTCCAGAACCTCATATAAATCTCTGCGTTCCGGTTTCTTCAGGTTCAAAAGCATAGCAAGCTCCCGCAGGCGCATAGGTTTATACAGAGGATCGCCAAGTAACTCCATAATAAATTTTTTTCGTTTTTCTAAAATCTGTCTTTTCTTCACTTTTTCTCCTTTTGAGATAAAAAAACACTCTTGTGATCGTACAAGAGTGTTTCCCTTTTCATTGGAAATATTCCTAGAAATTCATATTCAAAACTGCTGCCAGCACAAAAAGCAAAACCGCCATTGCAGTTGTTGCCTTCACCAGACCGCCTTCCATGGAACGTCCCTTGTTCTTGCCCCAGTAAGTGTCTGCAGCACCAGCGATTGAACCAAGTCCCTGCTGCTTGCCCTCCTGCAGCAATACCACTACCGTAAGAGCAATACAATCTATGGCAAATATCACTGTTAAAATGATTCTTAAAATCTCCACGGCCATTACACCTCCTAATCAACTGGAGAATATTGTATCATAAGAAAAAGCGGATTTCAACTGTTTTTTGCCAAAACCAATCCATTTACACGCCATTCCAATTATGGTATAGTATCATTAAAAATTGTTCAGAGACAAAGAGGGAATTTATGAAAAAACAAATTAAAAACACCTTACGCAATCTAAAAAATAAAAGCTATATCCTGTCCAAACTCTATATCAAGCTGGTTCAGTTTTATCTATATCTGAAATATAAAAAAATATGCCGGGAAAACCCTACAAATGACAAAGTGATCGTCTTCGAATCCTTCCTTGGCAAACAATATGGCTGCAGCCCCAAGGCAATCTACAATTATATTCTGACAGATGACCGCTTCAAAGACTATACCTTTGTCTGGGCCTTCCGAAGTGCCCGGCTTCAGGAACTCGGGGAACAGTTCACGGACCCGCGTACAGTTCTTGTAAAATACAAATCCGGTGATTATTACAGGTATTTTGCCATGGCAAAATACTGGATCACCAACTGGAGGATTCCGCCATATATGACCAAGAAAAAGGACCAGATTCTGATTGAGACCTGGCACGGAACGCCTCTCAAAAAAATTGGTCTGGATTCCACGATTGAGGGAAATCCTCTGGCATCACAGAAAAAGAGCCACAAAATGTATCTGAAGGACTCCAGGGACTATGACTATTTTGTTTCTCCCTCCGCATTCTGTACCAAAGTATTTACAACCGCTTTCGGCCTTGACCGCCTGCATAAAGAGCACATCCTGATCGAAAGCGGGTATCCCCGGAACGATTATCTCCTGACCCATAAGCCTAAGGACGCTGTCAGGATCAGGGAAGAGCTCCATATTCCAAAGGATAAAAAAGTCATCCTTTATGCTCCGACCTGGCGTGACAACCAGCACACACTCGGAGTCGGAAATACGCTGGATATCGAAAAGCACTTTACAAAATTTATGGAAAATATCATTGACGATTATGTAATCATCGTCCGTCTGCACTATTTGATTGCTTCCCAGGTAGATTTGTCCAGGTACGAAGGACGGGTTTTCAATTACTCCAATCTGGATGATGTCAATCTTCTGTATGTAATCAGCGATATTCTGATTACAGACTACTCCAGTGTATTCTTTGATTATGCCAACCTGCACAGACCGATTCTGTTTTATATGTATGATCTCGAAGAATACAGAACGCAGATCCGTGATTTTTACATTGATCTCGAAGAGCTTCCCGGCCCGGTTATCGAAACAGAAGATGCGCTCCTGGATGCTGTGGCACACATTGATGAGATTAAGAGAGACTATCAGGAATCTTATCAGAAATTCTGCGATACCTATAATTATCTGGATGACGGACATGCTGCAGAGCGCATTGTAAATGCCTGTATCAAATAACACCCAAAAACGTTCCGCCAGACCGTTTTCTCATCCGCCGGACAACAAAGGAGAGAGCTTTCCGCAAAACGTACTGCGGAAAACCCTCTCTTTTATTTTTAATGCATTTTAAGACTTTACAAAGGGATTCTCATAAATAGAAAGCTCTCCTAACTGCTCATGAATCCGCAGCAGTTGGTTGTATTTTGCATTTCTGTCTGAGCGGCAGGGTGCGCCGGTCTTAATCTGTCCGGCTCCCGTTGCAACAGCCAGGTCTGCAATAAACGGATCCTCTGTCTCTCCTGAACGATGTGAGATAACAGCCCGGTATCCTGCACGATGTGCCATATCCACTGCATCCAATGCTTCGCTCAGCGTTCCTATTTGATTTACTTTTACCAAGATTGCGTTTGCTACCTCAAGCTTGATTCCGCAGCTCAGACGCTTAATATTGGTAACAAACAGATCGTCACCGACAAGCTGGATTTTTCCGCCAAGTCTCTCTGTCATCAGCTTCCATCCCTCCCAGTCATCCTCCTGCAGTCCATCCTCAATAGAAACGATGGGGAATTCTTCGATTAATCCTTCGTAATATTCAACCATTTCTTTTCCATCTCTTAAGATGTCTTCTCCCTTCATCTGGCTTTCACCCGGGAAATAATAGACACCCCGTTCCTCGTCATAAAGCTCACTGGCTGCAGCATCAATGGCAATGCCGATATCTTCTCCCGGCTTGTATCCCGCACGGCAGACAGCTTCCATAATAAGCTCCAGAACATCTCTGGATGCTTCCAGGTCCGGAGCAAAACCGCCTTCATCTCCAACACCTGTAGAGAGCTTTTTCTCCTTCAGCAGAATCTTCAAAAACTGATAAATCTCTGCACACATACGGATTCCTTCGGAAAAGCAGGATGCACCCAGCGGCATAATCATAAATTCCTGCAAATCCACCGTATTGTCCGCATGCTTTCCGCCATTTAAAATATTCATCATAGGCACCGGCATCCGGCTGGTGTGGCAGCCGCCCAGATATTGATACAGCGGAATCCGAAGCGCCTGGGCCGCCGCACGGGCAACCGCCATAGAGACACCCAGGGTCGCATTCGCCCCCACACTGCTTTTATTTTCTGTACCATCCACCTGAATCAGAAGAGAATCAATGTAAGACTGATTCAAGGCATTTTCCCCCAATATAGCTTCTGCCAGCTTGGTATTTACATTATTAACCGCCTTTTCTACACTCAGGCCCACATAGTTTCCCTTATCGCCATCGCGAAGCTCCACAGCTTCAAACTTTCCTGTAGATGCCCCGGAGGGTACCATTGCTCTTCCTGTATATCCATTAATTCCAACAACGCCTTCTCCTACCGTTACTTCTACTTCCACCGTAGGATTGCCTCTGGAATCTAAGACTTGTCTTGCGTGAACTTTTCTAATAGGCAAATAACGCAGCATGTTCTTACCTCCTGATATTGATAAAACTAGCATATCCCAAAGAAATCGTTTCTATTCAAACGTCATCTCTCCCAATTTTTATCAATCATATCCTAAAACCTGTCTTTTTAATTTTTCCAAATTTTCTGATTATTTCTACTATTTATTCATCTTTAACAGATTTATTTTATATATTTTTATTTTTTTCATTTTTCTTCTTGACATTTCCATTATTATCTGTTATAGTTTACTCATAAAACAAAACGGAATATAAATCTTAAACAAAGGAGCGTGAGACCACCGAAAACATAAGTGATTTCTCATAATCTAAGAAAGGAAGGTACAGACCACCAGAAGCATAACATTTTAAACAAATTATTATTCATAATTAAAAAAAGGAGGTACGGACCCCCACGAACATTAGACTATAAATTCCAGAATGTTTTATAATAACCAGGGAGGTAAAGTCCATTGGACAGTGAACATTAAGAAGAGCCACCAGAAAAATTTATCTGTTGGCTCTTTTTTATGTGATAAAAACAAATACTTCGGCAATATAATAGAGAAACGCCATATGCCGAGGTTTCTATGAAACGCATATTAATATTTCTCAAAAAATACATACCTGATCTAAAACTCCCGGCGATCCTTGCGGGAGCCTTTCTGCTGGGTGCTGTAACCGGAAAGCTCACCAGCTTCCTCTCTTTTGAAACTGTCCAAACCTCTGCGGAATCCTCCAACTGGGGCTTAAGCTTCCAGGAAGAAGGCAAAAAGCCTGTTGCAAATGCAACCATTGAAGAATTAAAGCAATACGATGCCTATTATGCCGAAGATACAGAAGAAAAAGTAATCTATCTCACCTTTGATGCAGGCTATGAAAACGGGAATACTCCTGCAATTCTGGAGGCTCTGAAAAAGCATCAGGTTCCCGCTACCTTCTTTGTAGTAGGAAACTTTGTTTCCGATAATCCGGACCTGATCAGACAAATGGTTGCGGAAGGCCATACCGTAGGCAATCATACCTTCTCACATCCCGACATGTCCAAAATATCGTCTATGGACGCCTTCACCCAGGAGCTTCAGGGTGTGGAAAAGCTTTATGAAGAGATTACAGGTACCCCCATGACAAAATTCTATCGCCCTCCTCAGGGGATTTACAGCACATCAAACCTCTCCATGGCAAAAGAGCTTGGTTACCATACCTTCTTCTGGAGCCTTGCCTATGTGGACTGGTACCAGGATAAGCAGCCTTCCAGGGAAGAGGCCTTTGACAAACTTTTGAAGCGCATACATCCGGGCGCTATCGTCCTGCTGCACAATACCTCTTCTACGAATGCTGCCATCCTGGATGAGCTTCTCACCAAATGGGAGGAAATGGGATACCATTTCGATTCTCTGCAGCATTTAATAGAAAAATCATAATTTTCCTCTTAGTCAGCGCCGCAGGGAACAAGTTCCTCTGAATCCAAAAGCAGCTATGAATTCCTTCCCTGTAAGGAATACATAGCTGCCTTCTGTTACCTGTGCAGGTCCTTCTTAATCTGTGTTGTGGAAATTTCCGGCGTACGGGACAAATATACAACCTCACATCCCTCGTCCTTCAGGAAATCAAATTTCCCTTCCCAGTCATCTCCCATAACAAATGTATCCACATGATACTCATGCACATCTGTCTGCTTCTGCTCCCAGTTCTCTTCCGGTATCACAAGATCAACATACCGGATAGCTTCCAGAAGCTGCTTCCTCTCTTCATAGGAAAAATAACATTTTTTCTGCTTTTCATTCCAGTTAAATTCATCCGTGGATAGCGCAACGATCAGATAATCCCCCTGCTGCTTCGCGCGGCGCAGCAGATTGATGTGTCCGTAATGCAGTAAATCAAAGGTTCCGTATGTGATTACACGTTTCATGATAAACTTCCTTCCATTTTGGTATGCATCAAATACTCTTTTCTAACTGTAACATATTGTCCCAAAGATTGCAATTGTCTTAGTCATATACCTTTATTTCACAACGTGTTTCAGCAGTTTCAAAAGTGTACGTCCCCATTTCCTCTGACGCAGCTTAAGCATCAAATCATACAGGCCGCTGTGCTGCATCTCCCGAAATGGCTCTAACTCTTTATTCATCTGCCGTGCGCGAAACTCCAGTCTGGAAATTTTTGCATTCTGATTATTTATTTTTTTTGCCTGCTCAACAGTCGGCAGCTCCACCAGACCCTTTACCTGATCCAAACTCAGCATCTGCATATCCTCTGAGTATGCTTCCCGTTCCAGTTGACACATATGGTACGAATTATCTGTATAATCCACAGTCACCACAGTCACTCCAAGCGTACAGAATGGATATTGCGTATATGTGACTTCACCTTTCAGCTTTAGTCCGTATTCCGAAACAAGCAAATCCGTCATAAGCTGTGCACCTTCATCCAGAGAACAGCTTTCGCCCTTCAGTTTTTCTGTCCATACATCAAAGATTTTCTTAAGCACAGCATCCGCTTTCTGCCCGCCAAAAACTCTGGCTGACAATAAAGTACGGTGTTCATATCCAAGAAAAGAGCGGTAATACCGCATGCAATCAAACGGAGCCTTGATTCTTATCTCACTTCCAATATAGATTCCGCCCGTTTCCAATATCTTAGACATACCACAATAAGCAGCTTTCATTTTTTTATCCGGAATCTTTCGTGAAGCATCACACATATCCTCCGTCACCAGGAATACATCCGCCCCCTCACGGAAGGCTTCCTTTTGGATAAGCTCCAGCTCACTTTCCGTTATATTCCGGGAAATTCCATCTACATACACAATACGGGGAAATGCTGTTCCCGGCAATTCCAGATAATACCTGAGGACCTTATAATCCTTTGGATTCTCCAGATAACAGGGATTATTCTCAATCCATCCTCTCATCCCCATAAGCTTTTCAAAAAAGCAATCTCCGTAATACCAGACAGATTTCACCTTTTCCATACATTTCTGGGCCAAAGCCATGATCAGCTCCTGCTTATATTTCTCATCCGCATGGGAAATTCCCCAGTCAATTGCCTCCCGAAGCTCCAAAATCCGGGGACTCGTCTTAGAATTCACCACAGAACCCGGGGTATCTACATAATGATATACCGGATGCGGATAATACGCCAGATTTTGGGCTCTGGTCAGCAGCGCTCCCACATATGCTACATCCTCGTAGATAATAGACGGAATCTCTCCCAACTCCAGAAGCAGTTCCTTCTTCACCAGCACATTATAAAATCCAAACATGACTGCTTTGCGAATCAGCCTGTCCGGATCATATGGTGGAAAAATCTCCCCCACCCGGAAAGAAAACAATGCCTTTTGACGAATACAGGGAAGGTATAAAACATCTGCGTTCTGTTTGTGCAGGGATCTCTCCATGATTTCCATGCCGTCTGCATCATAGTAATCATCTGCATCACAAAAAGCGATCAGGTCTCCTTCCGCAGCCTGTATCCCCACTGTCCTGGCTTTTCCCTGCCCGGAGTTCTCAATGCGCAGTACCTGCATTTTTACCTTCTGCTGCGCTTGATAGTCCCTAAGAATATCCGGCGTTTTGTCTGTCGATCCATCATCCACAACAATTATCTCCAGATTTTGATATGTCTGATTCAAGAGGGAATCCAGACTTCTCCGTATAACATCCTCGCTGTTATAAACAGGTATGATTACCGAAATCAACGGCATGCTTTCGTTCTTTTCCATCTTCTCCTCCAAAAAACCACTTTGCCTTAGACCTGTTATTTATGTTTTCTTAAATGATTGAATTCTGCCAGAAGATCATCGATGGGCTTTTCGTCCAGCTCATACATCAGCTTGCTTCTTCCGGCTTTCATACGCAAAGGCTCTGTACGGTTTGCTGCATAGGCAGCTTCACAGGTGCTCTTTTTTGTTTCCAGTTCATCCCTGAACCCTTCCCAAAAGCTTTTGCCCTTTTCTGTATTTATTTTTACCAAAGATACACCTGCCGCATTTTCAAAGTCCGGATGCTGCTTCTTCACCCCCCGGTATTCTCCTATGGTAAGGTCCGCAACTCCCTCCTTGAGCCCCACAAACTCACAGGTATAGCAGGAAGGGCGCTGTATATTTCCATCCAGAAAGGCTCTTCCAAAATTATTTTTTGCCGCATTTTCCACTCCGATACTGCCGGACTCAAATTCATAAAGCATAAAAGGAGTCGCAGCGCCTTTAAATTTGTTGCCGAATTCCAGATGGACCAGCTTTGACTCATACATCTCTTCCAAATGTCTGCAGTACTCCCGGAATACCTTCTGAGAACCGCCGCCGCTGCAGATGACCTCCACTGTATAGAGTCTCTCATAATCCTTCCTGAGAAAGCTCTTAAGTCCGGCTATCTGACAAGGGGTCCCAGAGAAAAGCACTGCCTGCCCGGCCTCAAGAAATTCCTTTACCCTGGGCTTCACATCACTGCAATCCGCAAAAACATGCTTAGTACCGCAAAATTGTTTGCAGCCCTCTTCATCTTCCGCAATATCATAGACAACCTTCATTTCTTCATCATAACGGACACCTGCGACTTTTCCGCCCATTTCCAGGAATTTCTGATACATAGCAGTAAAAACACCGCCGTTGGTGCTTCCTTTTACAACCTTATGGTCCTTATGATAAGCGGCATAAACAACCGGAAGACTTTTTTCTTTTGCGTTCTTTATCAGCTCATTATGGTAAATACAGACATCCCTGCACTCATGGCAATGCATACAAAGTTCCTCATGAATGACCGGATAACAAAAGCCCTCTGCATCCGCCTCCATACGAATTGCCTTGGAGGGACAAACATCCGCACAGGCGGAGCAGCCATAACACCGAAATACTTCCGGATGCTCAAAATATGTTCCGTCATTCAAAGACTTCTGGCTTTCCAGTGCATGCTTCAGAAATTCTTTGCCCGAAGCACTCATAACAGCCTTCTTCTCCTCCACGGCCTGATAATCAATCTTAAGAGCAGATAAATCTTCTGGAATGTCCCTCCAGTCCCCAATGAGATGCTCCAGGATTCCAAGCTCTTCCAAAAGATTTCTCATACGGTCAGAATAGCGGAAAGGAGGAACTGTAATAAAGTTCTGATGATATACGATTGAAAATACCGTACAATGGAATGAATTTGTGATCACATAGTCCGCTTCCGAAACAAGGCTCAAAAACTCCTCCACGCCTCCCGAAAAACGTCCCATTTCATTAGAAAAGAGCTTCTGTTTTCCATTATGGATAACCGGCAGATTCAGACGTTTGGACAGTTCTTCACCCACGCCCACCAGTGCATTGTCAATTCTTTTCAGATGCACATTATGCACATAAATATATTTTCCGGAAACTACAGACGGCTTTTTCTTCAGAGTATCGAATTCCTCGCTGGCAATCAAAAAAGTCGGATCCGCCACCAGAGATACCGGCTTCTCCGTCAACTTCCGTATCTCTTCCTGCGCAGTTTTTTCCCTCACAGAAATAAAATCCAAATCTCTTAAATACCGCTGAAACAAAAGATGATATTCCGGCGGGATTTCCTCTGTCCCAATACTTGCCGCATACGAGATGCGCAGAGCATCCCGATTGCCAAAATGAAGAAAATAAGCCGGAATCACACCTTTCAGCATAACGGGATTCCAAATCTGATCACTTCCCGCAATCAAAGCATCATACTGCAAATCTGCCTTTTCCAGGCTTTCACAGCTATGAAACTCCCTGGTCACATTCAGCTCATGATTAATAAAATACTCAAATTTTTTATACTTTTGATATTTCCCAGGCTCTCTGAGGCATTTCACCGTACTGCGCAGATAATAATAGCCTGCATTTGCAGCGCGGTTCACCAGAGAACTTTTACAGACCTTTTTATTTGTCTTATATGTCAGCCTGTACAATTTATCAATGATAGGCAAACGGAGATTGACAATTTCAACTTCATGCCCCTGCTTTTTTAAATGCTGCTGCAGCGCCCATGCCTGCAGAACCGTACCGTAATTATGCGCGCTATGCACTGTTATAATTCCAATCTTCATCCTAATGGTCTCCTTCGAACAACTCCTCAAACTGCTTCACTGCATTCTGATTATGCTTTTCGTAATCCACATTCAGGGCTTTGACCTTTCCTGCATCGAAGGCTTTCATGCCCTCATAAATTCCTTCCGCATCAAGAGATACCAAATATCCGCCATGCTCCTCCATAAATCCTCTCGGCCCCTCAATATCTGTGGAAATGACCGGCACTTTCAGGGTATCTGCCTCCCAAAGGACCATACAAAGCCCCTCATAATGGGAGGATATCACAAACAAATCGCATTTTTTCAAAATCGGCATTGGATTCTGAATTGTTTTAATGATCACTACATGAGCTGCGCATGACAAAGAATTTGCCAGCGCAACTGTCTGTCCATATAAATCCCCATGACCGCCGATGATGATCAGATAGCTGTTTGGATTTTCTCCATAATACTTATCAAAGGCCTGCAAAAGCAGATCATGTCCCTTCTCCGGAGAAAATCTTCCGATCGTGATCATCTTCTTTGCATCACTATTCAGAATATCTTTCAATTCATCCAGAGATACACTGCATTCCGTTTCCATTTCAAAGCTGATTTCCTTTTTGGATTTTTCCAGCACGGAACGGTAGTCGTGACAATTTCTTGCAACCTGGATAATTTCTTTCTTTTCTCCCAATTCTAACGCCGGTCTGCACAAATACTCCACGATCGGCACAACCTTGTCATATTCGCGGTATGCCCTCCTGATCGTCGGCACATGCTGATTATGCCTGGTCTTAATCTCCTTCACCATGTCATTGTGCACATAGATCATCCGCCTTGCAGGCGCATGGAGAAACAGGTTAATAATATCCTTATCATATCCGGCATAATGTATGACAGCCTTAAAATTACACCCGCCGAAACTTCTCTGATACACTCTGCTGTAAAAGCGATCCACCTTTTTTACAACCAGGGAGCTTGTGCAGTCCTTCTTAAAATAAAGATACGTAGCAACTGCCTCTCCCAGTGACTTAAACTTCATATTCGCAATTGGAATAAATCCCAGATTTTCCGGAATCTGAGACACTCTTTCCGGATTCTTTGCCAAATTGGAAGAACGGAAGGACAGGTAATAATTCCTTTTTTCAACACCGATGTTTGCCAGAAGGTTCAAAAGTGCCGTTGTAAGTCCATTCCGCACCAGACTTCCCGCATAGATCAATACGTTCTCTCTGCCATTCTGAGCAGTCTGGAATTCCTCGTATACCTTTTCCCCTTTAATCACATGACGGCACACCTTTTCTGCCACATTTCTGTCATCATACTGACAGAAACGCTCCAAAAATGCACCATCCTCATACTGCTTCGGAGAACGCATTTCGCCAAGGAGTTCCTCAACACGGCGTACCTTCGGAAACGGCAGCTCATCCAGAGATACATAGATTCCTCTCTCATCAATATAGAGCTCTTTATCAAAAATAAAAAGAATGATCTTTTTGCGGGAATTCGCAAAATCAAAGAACACACTGGAATAATCCGTTACCAGACAATCGCACATATTTAATACATCATATGGATCATACCCCTCCGGAAACGGCTTAATATGCTCATATAAAGAATAATCAATCGTATTGCCCACAAAGGGATGAAGACGGACAAAAAAGATCTCATCCTCCTGAAACTGCTCATCCATCTGTGCGAAATAATATTCGAACTGATTCGTTACTTTTTCATTATCCAGCTTTTTCAAAACGCCTCTCCAGGTAGGCATATAACCATACAGCCGCTTCCCTTCCAGTCCAAGGTCTTTGCGCAGCTTTGGTCCTCTTTCCTTATGAAAAAACACAGAGTTCCTCGGATAACCGGAATGGAGAATCTTTCCCTGATACAGATTATCCAGAAAGTATGCCGACACCATAATGTCCCGCATATAATCGCTGGGATACAGCAGATAATCAGAAATCAAATGGCTTTTTAATACATTCCCCATATCAAAGGAACGGTTTCCTACATCACGTCCCATCATTTTCAGTGGAGTTCCATGCCATGTATTTGTGATGATTTGTCCTTCCTTTTTGGTAAACCAGAGAGGAAAAGAAGTATCTGTGATCAGATATTTGGCACTTGCCGCAATCTGTGCATGACGGAAGCCACCCTCACGGATCAGTTCAATTCCTTTCAGCCGGTACTGCTCTGTCATCTTTCTGATATCTTCTTTTTTATCTTTATAGCACGACAAAAAAATCCGATAATGACTGTAGTCCGGATTATGTGTCAGTTCCTCAGCAATGCGCAGCAGATTGCTTCCCAGGTCCTTTCCGTTTTTGGATTCCAGAAATATCCAGGATTCCTTCAACCCTGGCTTATAAAAAAACAAAGTATACCAAGACATTAATAATAATAACTTAAGCTTCACTAATATCTTTTTTATACGGTTCATGAACTCTTTTCTCCCTTTTTGCGTATCCCGCTGTTTTCTGTCTGTCCGCACTTATTCCCAATCCTGTTCCAAAATCCAGTTTTCATACGGATGCATCTGACGCATCTTTTCCACAACCTTTTTTTGCGAATGGTAAAATCCCAAAAGACGTTTTTTCTCTTTATACTGTGTAGTTGGGATTTTTTCTACGGAAGCATAAAACTTTTTCATGGATTGTTTCTTATGAAATCTGCCAAAATAGTACAAACGGTTTACCCAATAGTTTTTGTGGTAAACATATGTCACAAATTTATTGGTCATAATATGATGAATATGTCCGTACTCTCCCGAAGGATTATGCGTCACCACAGTGGCCCATTTCTTATACTGCATTACAAGATTCAGGTCACTCAAAATCCTGGATTTCACACCATTCCAGTTATTCCGCACCCCCTTGGTAACGTCCGGATAAGAAAGAATCACACCTTTGTTTCCGCTCTCTCTTATAACCGTCTCAAATTCAGCCTTTCTTACAGCCTTATTTCCATTGGTAAGACAAACTACAAAATATCCCCCTTCTGTCAAATGGGCCCCTCCCCACAGCGTTTCATCATCCGGATGCGCCACCACCATGAGATTATAACAGGAAGAAAGATCAATTTCATCCAGCATGGACCTGGTCAGATATCCTTCCTTCATTTTCGTCGGATGTGCTGATTCTTCTAGTATCGTTCCATCAAAACGCACATAATATTTACCAACCCACCTATTCCGATCCAGGATTCCGCTTTTGCCGAAATGATATTTCCTGCCTTTGATCTTTACCCAGCCTGTTTTCATTACTCCCTCAGATGAGAAATAATATTTCCTGCCATTCAGGGTCAGCCAACCTGTTTTCCTATATCCGGCTTTATCAAAATAATACCGTTTTTTATTGATGGTCTTCCAAGCTTTTTTAGGGTATTTACCGTTTTTGTAAACATAGCGGACACCCTGAGCAGTTTTTTTCCAGGTTCCTTTTTTATCTGCATTCTTTGTCGCTGCCGATACACCGGTGCACATCATTAACGACAGCAGCATAATCATAATCACAAAAATATGATATTTCTTTTTCATTTTAACCCCTTCAATATCCTTTTCCCCTTATGCAAAGCCCGCTGCAGCAAGCCTGTCTTTTTTTCAGTCTCCGGCTTGTACAGCAGCACTTCATGGGATTCCTTAATTCCCATTGTTTTCATTGCTTTTTTTATCTGATTTTCAAATTCATTTTTCTTATGAAATACTTTTGGATATGTTTCAAAAAAATACGGCGCTGATCGCGGTACTTTTTCCAATGCACTGACAGTTTCCCGAAATCTTTTGTCTTCACATGCATATTTCGCAAAAACCTCTGCGCCAGCTTCCTTACCCGGGATACCGTACACCTGCATCTTATCAACGGACTGATTTCGAATACTATCCAAACACTGTTCCAGCAAGTCCGGAGCACCCTCCAGATATACTGCGACCGTAAGCACATGCGTTTCCAGGAGCATCAGATAGTCATAGTACCAGCGAACCTCCGGGACTCCCCCCTGAAAAGGCTCCTTATCCAGATTCTGTAAGAAGGCCTTTGTCTGCGCTTTGATCTTCTCCTGTATTTCCGGTACCTTACTGTAGCGGCGATACCACACAAACAAATCCACCAGTTCTCTGTCAAGAATGCATTTTAATAAGCTTCCCTGTATAAGGTATTTTCTGCACTGCTCCTTTACAATATCATAGGATACAAACTGACACCCAAAATTCCGGGCTCGATTTCCCACCAGAGACTGGTGGTTATTGGTACGGTAACGGACCAGAAATTCCCTGGTCAGCAGGATTCTATCGGCAGCAATACAAGTCTCATTATAAAAGGAGCGGTCATTTACGCATATTAAATGATTAAATTCAATTCCATGCTCAAGCAAAAACGCCCTGCGGTAGATACTATTCCACGGCACAACTCCAATATGGCTGAATATCTCCGGATTCTCAAAAAATGTACAAACCCTTCCGAACGCTTCTTCAGGAACCTTCGCAAAATCCAGCAATCCCGTCGTAGAAATCTCTCCGGTATCATTATTAAAAATCTTGCTCCTGCCCTTGATAAAATCCGCTTTTGAAGCACTTGCCAGCATATAAAATTTTTCATATGCATTCTCTTCTACCAGGTCGTCTGCATCCAGAAAATGGACATATTCTCCCTCTGCTATCGCCAGGCCTTTGTTCCGGCATACTCCGGCATACGAATTTGTCTCATTTTTAATCAGCTTTACGCGGAAATCCTTTTTTTGGTATTCTTTTATAATATTCACGGATGCGTCTGCAGAGGCATCATCCACGCAGATTACTTCCAGGTCTGAAAGGGACTGTCCAAGCACACTGTCTATCGTTTGTCTGATATAATGTTCTGCATTATAAACAGGGATCACTACACTTAATTTGACATGTTTCACATCACTCATCCGCGACTCACCCTTCTCAGGGATTTCTACCCCTGCTTATTGTACCACCTTCCGTCCGACAGAATCATAAATGATTCCTGACTTCTCAAACTGCTCCAGCGCATAGCAGTTACGTCCATCCAATACAATCGGTTTTTTCATCAATTCTTTATATTTCTTAACATCCAGATTTTTAATTTCTTTCCATTCTGTAAAAATAAAACAGATATCTGCATTCTTAAGCGCATCCTCAATCGTATCACAGTATACAATTTCAGCCGGATAGAATTTTTTATAATTCTTCACGCCGATGGGGTCCCATGCATATACCTCTGCACCCTCATCCAAAATAATCGGAATATTAACTAAGGAGGGCGCTTCACGCAGATCATCCGTATCCGGCTTAAAGGTCAGCCCCAAAACAGCCGCCTTCAGCCCTTCCATAGAATCATAATATTTTTTGCTCTTCTTAATCAGACGCAGCTTCTGACTGTCATTCACTTCAATGGCAGCCTTCACTGTCTTCATTTCCTTTTCATAGTAGCTGGAGACCCAATGAAGAGCTTTGGTATCTTTCGGGAAGCAGGAACCGCCGTACCCGATTCCGGCTTTCAAAAATTTATTGCCGATACGGCTGTCATATCCCATGCCCTCTGCCACATCTTCAATATTTGCTCCCAGCATTTCACAAAGATTGGCAATTTCATTAATATAAGAAATTTTTAATGCTAAAAAATCGTTAGAAGCATATTTAATCATTTCCGCGCTTCTTCTGTCTGTAATAACAAATGGCTGATGGAAGTTTTCATATACCTTCATCATAATCTCTTTTGCGCGTTCTGATTCTACGCCAATTACGATGCGAGCTGCGTGGAGCGTGTCTCTCACCGCCGTTCCCTGTGATAAAAACTCAGGATTAGATGCCACTTCCACCCACACATCCGCTGCCAGATTATCCTGAATACGTTTTTCTAATTTGTCATTTGTCCCAATCGGCACCGTTGACTTAATTACAACTACACAATCCCGCTTAACACTTCCTGCGATCTGATCAACAACCTGATTGACATAATTCAAATTGGCTGAGCCATCCTTTTTCTCCGGTGTTCCGACTCCCACATAAATCACCTCTGCGTCTTCGTACGCAGACTGATAATCTGACGTAAATGTAAGACGGCACATATTTTCAGCCATCAATTCTTCCAAACCAGGTTCGTAAATCGGAGAAATCCCCTTTCGCATTGTCTCAATCTTCCGCTCATCCACATCTACACAGGTTACATCATGGCCTGCATTTGCCAAAGCAACTCCCGTTACCAATCCTACATATCCCGTTCCTGCAACTGCTATTTTCATCCTTCATTATAACTGTATTCCAAAAAAGCACAGTATCTCCTTTATTATAATTTTAAATATGGAAAGTATAGCATAGTATCCTGAGAACTGTCAAATTTCTCTTCGTTTGAATGCACTCACTCCATTGGCATATCATAGGTTGCTCCGGGATTTATTAATCATTCTGGAATCCTTAACTACCTGTATCCCAATTCAAAACTTTTACAATCTTCTCCTGCATTTTTACTATGATAAATACAATAATTAAACTTCCAAACAAAACTTTGAACGCTCTACTATAAATGAAGACCTGATTCTGCCATAAATGCAGTTTATTTGCAAAATAATCTAAAGTTTTCCCGACTGCAATGTGAAAAATATATACATACATTGACATATATTTTCCTATATATTCCATAAAAGGAATTTTAAAATCCGGATGAGAAATTGCAAAAACAAATAACGCGCCAACTACAAGATAAGTTCCTACATAAAATTGGGACTCCGTAAAAAGATATCTTTCCACCAAGCTTAATCCTTCTCCAAATAAAATCATAAACAGAAAAATTTTATTATTATATCTTTTTGAAATAATTTTTTCTGATTTCTCTCGTAAAACAATTCCTGCCATAAAAAATGGAAGTGCACGAAAAGCAAAAAACTAGAAATCACTAATGTTTTATCACTTCCTGGAATTGCTATCGAATTTCGAATTCCCAATACTCCATTCAGTTCCGCTAAAATAGTAAATGTAGCCAATAATAGCAGAACTATAATAGCAAAATATTCCGGAATTCTATCTCTTGTTTTAAAAATACAAAAGAATAGATAGCAATATATCAGCGCAAACAGAAACCACAAATGGGCATATACAAACGGATCGTTTGTAATTAAAAATTTTAATACTTTGGCAACTGTAAACGTTTCTGCAACATATCCTCTTAAATTCCAGTCAGGATACATATAATAATTCCAAATCACGCAGAATACCGCATAAAACACATGAAAAAACTGTAATTTTCACAATATGTCTTATCTTCTTTAAGATATATTGTCTGTTATATCCCCCCGGAGTTGCTTACTAAACCCCTATGCCTGCACACTTGGCACCACCATAAATGAAACTGTACAAGCG
>ERZ781272.220-NODE-220-length-65231-cov-4.414079_pt1 | contig 65231 bp, 64 predicted proteins | sample MGYA00375850_ERZ781272 | MGnify/ENA primary metagenome ERZ781272 (study PRJEB29790, sample SAMN06051246) | human gut metagenome | host: Homo sapiens | place: USA: Cincinnati, Ohio | collected 2013-06-21 | study: EMG produced TPA metagenomics assembly of the Gut...
CAGGCGATGTGGTACTTTATCGCATGGGTAGCAATTTCCCTGATCTGCAACGGATTTAACAATTTGTGGATGCCGGTGGCAGCAGCGTATGTGGCTCCGGCAATTTACAATATTCTGGTAACATTTATTACCGGAGGAGTATCTATGGTCATTTTCTTCTTCGTATTTAAGATTATTTTCCCGGAAGGAGAAAAAGGGAAAGGTGAACAACATGAAACACAAAGATCTGATTGATAAAATGACAATAGAAGAAAAGGCTGCATTTTTAAGCGGCGTTTCTGAATGGGAATCCAGAGAAATCAAAAGACTTGGGATTGAAGCGGCATTCTTTTCAGATGGACCTCACGGAATCCGTAAGCAGGAGGGGGCGGGCGACCATCTGGGCTTAAATGCTTCCGTACCCGCAACCTGTTTCCCGACGGCGGCAACAGTGGCAAACAGTTGGGATGAGGCTCTGGGAGAGGAGCTCGGAAAGGCGCTTGGCGAGGAAGCGGCTGCTCTGGGCGTGGATGTGCTTCTGGGGCCGGGACTGAACATCAAACGCAGTCCGCTGTGCGGAAGAAACTTTGAGTATTTTTCGGAGGACCCGTATCTGGCAGGCAAGATGGCAGCCGCCTATGTACGCGGCATTCAGAGTCAGGGCGTATATGCCTGCCCGAAGCATTTTGCCGTGAACAGCCAGGAATTCAGGCGTATGTCGACGAACTCCGTATTGGATGAGCGGACTCTCAGGGAAATCTATCTGGAGGGCTTTGAAATTGCGGTAAAGGAAGGAAAAGCAAAGTCAATCATGACGAGCTACAACAGGGTTAACGGTATTTACGCAAATGAAAATGAGCATCTGCTTCTTGACATTCTGAGAAGGGATTGGGGATTTGACGGAATCGTTGTAACGGACTGGGGTGCATCCAATGACCATGTAAAGGGAGTGGCATGCCGTTCCAATCTGGAAATGCCGTCTCCGGGACTTGATCCGGCACGTGAAGTCTTAGAAGCGCTGGAGAACGGAACGCTTTCCATGGAGGAACTGGATACCTGCGTGGATGATCTTCTGGATGCTGTGCTGACTTTTGCGGAGAACAGGAAAAAGCGCAGTCCCGAAAAGAGAGGCACAGACACAGGGGAGCGGTATGACAGGCAAGCCCATCATGAGCTGGCACGAAAGGTAGCCCGGGAGAGCATCATACTTTTAAAAAATGATAAAGAGCATCTGCCGCTGCTGCCTCTGAAGGAATACTGCAGGGTGGCGCTGATTGGAGACTTTGCAAAGGTTCCGAGATATCAGGGAGCTGGTTCGTCCCTGGTAAATCCGACCCAGGTGGAGACGATGGAGGAGATGATTAAAAAATATCCTCTGAACTGTCTTGGATATGAGCCGGGATATTTAAGAAACGGCGGGCCGAATGAAGCATTGAAAAAGGCAGCCTTAGATCTGGCTGAAAGGGCGGATGTAGTCATCTACTGCTTTGGATTGGATGAGCTGAGTGAATCAGAAGGACAGGACCGTACCCATATGGGAATTCCGCAGAATCAGAGCGGGCTTCTTGAAGACCTTGCAAAGGTGAACCCCAATATTGTCGGCGTTTTAAGTGCGGGTGCAGCTATTGAGATGCCGTGGCACCATTGCTGTAAGGCAATCGTGCACGGATATCTGGGCGGGCAGGCGGCTGCGGGAGCCGTTTTGGACGTTCTGACAGGAAAGGTAAATCCATCCGGAAGGCTTGCGGAGACATATCCTCTCCGCTATGAGGATACACCGGCATTCCGGAATTTCCCCAGCACCGAGCGCAGCTCTGAATACAGGGAAAGCATTTTTGTGGGATACCGCTATTACGACACAGGCAAAGTCAGAGTGCAGTATCCGTTTGGATATGGGCTGTCCTATACGGAATTTACTTATTCTGATCTGAAGATCACAGAAGAGGGATTGGAGCTTACAGTGACCAATACCGGCGGTATGGACGGTGCGGAGGTAGTGCAGATGTATGTGTCCGCTCCGAAGGAGCATATCTTCCGCCCGGATAAAGAACTCAAAGGATACCGGAAAATCTTTTTAAAGGCCGGAGAATGCGGGAAGGTTCAGATTCCGTTTGACGATAAAACCTTCCGTTACTGGAATACAAAGACAAATCAGTGGGAAGTAGAAGGCGGAGAATATAAAATCTGCATCGGCGCCAATGTCATGGATATCCGCCTGACTCAGAGCGTACAGGTGGAAGGAACAACGGGAGATTTCCCATATGTGAAAACAGAAATGCCATCTTATTTTTCCGGCCTTGTGCAGGAGATTTCCGACAAAGAATTTGAGAAGCTGCTCGGCCATCCGGTTCCGGACGGCTGCTGGTCGGGAGAGCTTGGAAGAAATGATTTAATCTGCCAGATGTACTATGCAAAGAGCCGTCTGGCGAGAATGGTTTACCGGATTCTGACAAATATGAAGAAAAAGAGTGAGGAAAAAGGAAAACCGGACCTGAATATCCTCTTTATCTACAACATGCCGTTCCGGGGAATTGCAAAAATGACGCACGGAGCCGTGAGCATGAGAATGGCGGACGGAATTGTGGAAGCGGTCAACGGGCATTTGTGGAAAGGGCTTCGAATGATCGTCGGCGGATACTTCAAAAACAGCAGACAGAACAAAGAATACGAAAAGAAGTTAAAACAGGAATAGCCGGATAAAAACCGCCCGGATGGAGGATTCTTCACTGAGCGCCTTTATCCGGGCAGCCTTTATTTGAAATCCTTTAGTTATTGACAGGAATCAGTACCTGCAGTGTAAACCAGTTTCCGTCTGCGTGCAGTGTCATGGAGCCGCCGTATTTTGCAGCGGCATGCTGGATGCTTTTCAATCCGTAGCCGTGGTTTATGGAATCCTTTTTCGTAGTTGCGGGAAGTCCGTTCTTTTTTAAAATAACAGATGTCTCCGTATAATTTTCGCACTGAATCATCAGGAAACGGTTTTTTTGATACATGGACAGGGTGACAAGGCGCTTTTCGGGGTCCTCATTCTGGGAAACACATTCTATGGCATTATCCAATGCGTTTCCAAAAATGGAACAGATATCCTTGACATGCATAAAGGGGATGAAGCTGAGATTGCTGATTGCAAACGAGCCCAGGGCAATCAGAGCCGCGCCGGAAAGCTCTTTGCCGTTGACGTTCATCCGTTCTTCCGTAGGAATGTGTTCCTTTTCCAAAAGGAAATATGCGGTGAATACAACTCCGTAAATAAAAATCATGCTGGCGATTGAAACAAGCCGGCTGCTGTGGCCGGATGTGACGACCCACCAGACATACAACTGCCAGTGCAGAGAGGCGGCAAATTCTGCCAGCACGAATGCACGGGTACAGCAGAAAGCAGCATCTTTCCGGGTGGAATCCGTTGTGAGGTATAAAAACAGGTACATCAGCAGGATGGCACCCGCCATTCCCGGCATCCAGAGGTACAAAGGAAGGATGCCGGCAAACATCTGGTAAGCGGCAAACACAAATAAGGATGCCGTCAGGGAAAGGATAAATTTCCGTCCGCTCATCTTACGGTGCAGCATAAGAAGATAAAGAACACTGGCGCCCCATTCGGCGAGTGCGGTAAAAATTCTGGGTGTGTCCTCAGAGATTCAAGAGTCATCGGCGGATTCCTCCTACATAATCGGTCAAATCATCCATAAAGGTTTTCTTTTTGGCCCGGCTGACCGGCAACTCGGATTTATCCGAAAGCAGGACATTGTTCTGCCTGACGCCGATCACATGATGCAGGTTGAGCAGATAAGCATTGTGGCATTTGGAGAAGCCTTTTTGTGTGAGAGCGCTTTCTGCTTTCTTCATCGGTCCGGCCGTAATGAAATCTCCTTTTTCGGAATGGATAATGATATGGTGTTTCTGGCTTTCGATATAAAGTATCTGTGAAATCTCAAGACGCATCTGTCCCCCTTCCACATAGAATGTCATATAGTCCTGCGTCTGTTTTTTTAATACCTGTTTTACGGCTTTGTTCAGAATCTGGGAAAATGCCAGATACGGGACGGGTTTGAGCACATAGCCCAGGGCATCCACCAGATATCCCTGTACGGCGAAAGAAACCGTAGAGGTTATGAAAATAAAGGCGACATCTTCGTCCAGCTCCCTGATCCTTCCGGCGGTTTTCATCCCGTCCAGATGTTTCATCTGTATGTCCAGCAGAATGATATCGTAGTCTGCCGCATAATCGGAGACAATATCCAGTCCGTCTGAAAATGTGCGGATGTGGAAGGTGACGGGATTCTCACGCTCATATCGTTTCAGATATCCCGACAGGATGGAAACATAATTCTTTTCATCTTCAACAATTGCAACTCGTATCATGATCAATCTCCGTTTATCGTGTAGTATAGGGCTTAAAAACTATTTTACTTTAGGATGGAAAAAAAAGCAATTATCTGCATACGGCTGCTTGCATTTTGATTTAAAATTTAACGCAAAAAGGGGTTCAAATATCTGTAAATAATGTTAAAATAGAAACAGATATTGAAGCAACCGACAGAAAGGACATCAGAGAATGACGAGCAGTATCATTGAATTACACACGGAGGTTCCGGCAAATCTGGAGGGGAATGTATTCGGTCAGTTTGATGAGCATTTGAAGCTGATTGAGCGGACCCTGAATGTGACCATGATTTCCCGGAACGGTGTATTAAAAATTCTTGGAAACGAACAGAACGCATCACAGGCGAAAAAACTAATAGAAGAGCTTTTGGTATTGGCAAAGCGCGGAAATATCATTACGAAACAAAATGTAACCTATGCGCTTTCCCTGGCTATGGAACAGAAAAACCAGGTATTGTCTGAAATTGATAAGGATTTGATCTGCAACACCATACAGGGAAGACCGATCAAACCGAAGACCCTGGGACAGAAGGATTACGTGGATCAGATCCGCAAAAAAATGATCGTATTCGGTGTCGGACCTGCCGGAACCGGAAAGACTTATCTTGCTATGGCTATGGCGGTTACGGCCTTTCGAAATGAAGAGGTCAGCAGAATTATCCTGACCCGTCCGGCAATTGAAGCCGGGGAGAAGCTCGGTTTTCTTCCGGGCGACCTCCAAAGCAAGGTGGACCCTTATCTGAGACCCCTCTATGATGCGCTGTATCAGATTATGGGTGCGGACAGCTTTGCCAAAAATATGGAGCGTGGTCTGATCGAGGTAGCTCCGCTGGCTTATATGAGAGGACGTACCCTGGATAACGCTTTTATTATTCTGGATGAAGCACAGAATACGACACCGGCACAGATGAAAATGTTTTTGACCAGAATCGGATTTGGCTCGAAGGTGATCATCACAGGAGATGCTTCCCAGAAGGATCTTCCGAAGGATGCCGTTTCCGGCCTGGATGTGGCAATGAAGGTGCTGAAAAGGATTGACGATATTGGGTTCTGCGAGCTGACCAGCAAGGACGTTGTCCGCCATCCGCTGGTGCAGCAGATCGTACAGGCTTATGATGCCTATGAGAAAAAGCAGAAACCTGCGAAGCGTACGGGAAGACGCAGTTAGGAGGCAAGTATGACCATACAGATAGAATATGAAACCGACCTGGAGCTTGGAATCGACTATGCGAATCTGGCACAAAAAACAGCCGAAAGAGTTCTGGCTCTGGAGGGATGCCCTTATGATGCCTCTGTGAATCTGGTATTGACAGATAACGAAGAAATCAAAAAGGTAAATACGGAATTCCGCAGCATTCAGGCTCCTACAGACGTGCTGTCCTTTCCTATGATCCCCTTTCGGGCGCCGGCGGATTATGCGCTGGTAGAGGATGAGGATACCTACTTTGATCTGGATACGGGAGAGCTTTTGCTGGGCGATATTATGATTTCCGCAGAAAAAGTAATTGCACAGGCAAAGGAATACGGGCACAGCGTTACCAGAGAATTTTGTTTTTTGGTTGCACACAGTATGCTGCATCTTCTGGGATACGATCATATGACACCCAAGGAAGCGGCAGTTATGGAGCAGAAGCAGGCAAATGCTCTGGCTGAGCTTGGAATCACACGTTAAGGAGGGACCTATGAATAAGAAAATGATAGCGCTTTTATTAGCAGCAGTAATAGCCGGAGCCCTTGCTGTCACCGCTTTTGCAGCAGATACCGCTTCTGCTGCGCAGGTGAAGAGCTACTTAACCGGGCTGGATGTACCGGAATCCATAGGCAGGCAGCGTCCGGTTGCGGTCATGCTGAATAACATTAAGGGCGGATGTCCGCAGAGCGGAATCGCCAATGCAGGTGTCGTTTACGAGGCACCCGTAGAGGGAGAGATCACAAGGCTCATGGGTATATTTGAGGATTATCAGAATCTGGAGCGCATTGGCTCCGTCAGAAGCTGCCGTGATTATTACATTTTCTATGCCAATGAATTCGATGCGATTTATTCCCATTATGGACAGTCTGCATATGCGGTGCCTTTTTTTGAACAGCACCTGATTGACAATCTGAATGGTCTTGAGCTGGGGCAGACAGCCTATTATAGAAGTACGGACCGAAAGCCGCCGCATAATGCTTATACAACCTGTGATCTGCTGCAGCAGGGGATCGATAAGATGGGGTACCGCAGGGAATTGAAGGATGGATATGAAGGCCACTATGTCTTCGCCCCGGAAGGAACGGAGACAACACTTGATAACGGAATTACAGCGAATGTGGTGCATTTGGATAATTTCACGAATAATCATCCCTGGTTCGAATATGAGGAAACCACTAAAAAATATAAACGCTTTCAGTTTGGGGAGCCGCAGATCGATGAGCTGACAGGAGAACAGCTTGAGTGTGACAATATCCTGATTCAATATTCCGACGTGCAGCATTATGACGAAAACGGATATCTGAACATTGATACCATTACCGGAGGAGAGGGCAAGTATATCACAAGAGGAAAAGCAATCGATATTACCTGGGCGAAGGATACTCCGTGGGGCATGACACATTATATTACTCTTGATAATCAGGAGGTAAAGATCAATACAGGTACTACATGGGTGGAAATAGTTCATAATGACAGAATTGATGCCGTAACTTACCAGTAGCCAAAACTGCATAATCAGATTCAGAATGCTGATACTAAGAAAAAAGGAGCGATGCGTATGCGTAAATTTTTCTGTAGTATCAGTGTTTTTTCGTTTCTCTGCCTGCTTTCCCTTGGATATTATCATTCCTACCAGCTCGCCAATCTGCGTTCCTATGATACGGATATCCGTACGGACGCAGACGAGCCTGCCCAAAGCGTCAGCCGGCAGGAAAACGTAGGTTACGGATTGTTTTATCTGAAGGAGCAGAATGGTTATGTGGCTGTTTATGAAAAAGACAGGGAAACGCTGTATGAGCCTACGGGCATTGCAGTGGATACACTGCCCGAAGCTCTGCAGGCGGAAATCCGGCAAGGCAAATATTTAAAGACCCATGAGGAGCTTTACAGCTTCCTGGAAAATTATTCAAGCTGATTCCGGAAACCTTTTAAAAGGATATATTATAAAATATTTATGAAATTTATAAGGCTTGCCTGAAAAACATGGACGAACGGGGAAAAATGTTGTAAGATAGGAAGATGAAAAACGAACAATGGAGAGACAAAAGAAAATGAATGTTCGGGAACGATTAAAAGAAAAATGCAGGATTGTTATAAAAATCGGAACCTCTTCCCTTACACATCCCCAGACAGGCAGGCTGAACCTGCGTAAGCTGGAGGTTTTGGTTCGGGAAATCAGTGATCTGCGCAATCAGGGAAAGGATATCGTTTTGGTGTCTTCCGGTGCGATCGGTGTTGGGGCGGCTGCCCTCGGTATGAGCGGCAAGCCCGAAGAGCTGGAGAAAAAGCAGGCATGTGCGGCAGTTGGGCAGGCAAGGCTTATGATGATCTATCAGAAGCTGTTTTCTGAATATAATCAGACGGCTGCACAGATTTTGATGACCAAGAATACTATGGTAGACAACCTGAACCGTAAAAACGCGCAAAATACTTTTCAGGAGCTGTTAAAAATGGGAGCGATTCCCATCGTTAATGAAAATGACTCTGTTTCTACATACGAAATTCAGTTTGGTGACAATGATACTCTTTCCGCAGTGGTCGCCGCTCTGATCGGTGCCGATCTTCTGATCCTGCTTTCGGATATTGACGGACTTTTTACAGACGATCCGAATACCAATCCCAATGCAGAGTTCATAGATGTGGTACAAAATCTGGATGAGAATTTTCTGCATATGGGTAAATCCTCTACGGGAAGCAAGGTGGGAACCGGCGGAATGTCCACGAAGCTGACGGCCGCAGAGATTGCCACAGCCGCAGGAGCGGACATGGTGATTGCCAATGGGGCTGATTTCCATGTGATTCATAAGATCATCGAAGGGCGTAATCACGGTACGATGTTCGTGGGAAATCTAAAGGAAGAGTTTTATCTGATCGATTATATCGAGAAATTATTATAGGAGGCCGGCTATGAATAATGAAATGATTGACAGGATCAATACCCTGGCACATAAATCAAAAAGTGTGGGGCTGACGGAGGAAGAAAAAAAGGAACAGGCGGCACTTCGTAAGGAATACATTGCCACGATCCGCATGAATCTCCGCTCACAGTTAGACAGCATTGACATCAAAGAGGCGGACGGCAGTATCACAAATCTGGGAGAAAAGTATGGAAACAAAGAAAGACATTAGAAAACAGATTTTTGCGGCCAGAAAAAATGTGACAGACGAACAGGCAGAGGCCTGGAGCCGGAAGATTACCGAGAGAGTCATTGCGCTTCCCGTATTTCAGGAAGCGGAGCGCATACTTGCTTATGCAGATTACAACCATGAGGTCATGACCCGCTTTCTGATTGGGGAAGCGTGGAAGGCCGGCAAGGACGTGGCAGTTCCCAAGGTTGTCGGCAGGGATATGGTCTTTTACCGGTTAAAGGATTTTGCTGAGCTGAAACCCGGTTATTATGGAATTCCTGAGCCGGAGGAGGGAGAAGTCGTCCGCTGGGAGGATGCTCTGATGATCATGCCTGGTGTAGCTTTTGACAGAAAGAATCACAGAGTCGGATACGGCGGCGGCTTTTATGACCGTTTTCTGGAAAAGAATCCACAGATTATACGTCTGGCAGTTGCCTTTGACTTCCAGATATTGGAGGAGGTTCCCATAGAACCAACGGATATTTTTCCGCAGATGATCGTAACAGAAAGGGAAGTTATTTCTCTCTGAATGAAAAATAACAGTGAAATGACCCTAAGGAGGGAAAATATGAATGAATTGTTAGAAAAAATGGGCAGAAATGCCAAAGCAGCGGAGATTTGTACCCGCAGCTTATCTACCAATGACAAGAACCGTGTATTACAGGCGGTTGCAGACAGGCTTGTGGCATGTACGAAAGAGCTTTTGCAGGCAAATGCCCTCGATGTAGAAAACGCAAAGCAGAACCATATGCCCCCGGGGCTTGTGGACAGGCTGCTTTTAAACGAACAGCGGATCGAAGGTATGGCAGAGGGACTTCGCAAGCTTGCGGACCTGGAAGACCCCATAGGCGAAGTGATCGGAATGAAAAAACGTCCCAATGGGCTGCTCATCGGACAGAAGAGGGTTCCGCTGGGCGTGATCGGCATAATTTATGAAGCACGTCCCAATGTAACGGCAGATGCCTTCGGTCTTTGTTTCAAAACCGGAAATGCAGTCATCCTAAAGGGAGGAAGTGATGCGCTTCATTCCAATCAGGCGATCGTGGACTGCATCCGTGCCACTCTTCAGGAAAACAATGTAACCAGGGATGCCATTCAGTTGATTTCCGATACATCCAGAGAAACTGCGGCAGAATTTATGAAAATGAACCAGTATGTGGATGTTTTGATTCCCCGCGGTGGTAAGGGGCTGATCCGGGCAGTCGTAAACCAGAGTACGATTCCTGTGATTGAGACAGGTACGGGCAACTGTCATACATATGTAGATGAGACTGCAGACCTTACCATGGCTGCAGAGATTGTCATCAATGCCAAAACACAGCGCGTAGGCGTCTGCAATGCCTGCGAATCCCTCCTGGTCCACAAAAGGGTGAAGGAAGCATTCCTTCCGGTGCTTGCCAAACGTCTCAAAGAGAACGATGTGGAGATTCGTGCGGATGAACAGGCTGCTGCCCTGATTCCGGACGCGGTTTTGGCTACAGAGGAGGACTGGGGTACGGAATATCTGGATTATATCCTTTCTGTTAAGGTTGTATCCTCTGTGGAGGAAGCGATTGCACACATTAACCGTTACAATACCAGGCATTCGGAGGCAATTATTACCGACAGCTACGAAAATGCACAGAAGTTTTTAGACGAGGTTGATGCGGCTGCTGTCTATGTAAATGCGTCCACACGCTTTACAGATGGCTTTGAGTTTGGCTACGGAGCAGAAATCGGCATCAGTACACAAAAACTCCATGCAAGAGGGCCTATGGGACTGTTGGCTCTGACCACGACGAAATACATTATTTACGGGAACGGACAGGTACGTCCGTAGTTTGACTTTTTGATGGGGGTTGTGCTATACTGAAACTCAAAGTTGTTACTTACGATTTATGCTCATTTACTGGGAGGACTTAAAATGAGAAAAAAACAATTATTTGCCCTTTTTTTAGCAGGGGCGTTAACAATGGGAATGGTTCCTTCCACAGCGTTTGCTGCGGAAGAGGCCGCCGTCTTATCAGCAGAGGGAGAAGCGCCGGCTGCGGAAGAACCGGATATATCGACGGAACCGGAAACACCGGCAGAACCGGAAGTCCCGCAGGAACCGGAAACGCCAAGTGAGCCGGAAGCACCGACTGAGGCACCTACGGAAGCACCAACTGAGGCACCTACAGAAGCGCCTACGGAAGCACCAACTGCAGCCCCGACAGAAGCACCTGCCGCAGCCGAGACGCCGGAGGGAAATGCGAAGGTGGATGAGAAGGCAGGAGAGCAGCTTCCTGAAGGAACGATTACCATCAAAGGAGCTCCGGATGTCTCCTATCAGAGCCTTCAGGCAGCGATTGACGCTGCTCTGGCAAATGGTACAGAAGCAACGGTGATTCTCGTCAATGGAGACATTTCTATTGACAAAACAGTGACCATCGAAAATAAAAACATTTCTATTGCGTCATCGGCTGATCTGGTGGAGATTGGCAGAGCAGAAGGCTTTACTGCGGATATGTTCCGGTTGAAAAGCGGCGCCTTAAAGTTCCAGCATGCAGAGCCGGACAATGAGAAAAACAGCCTGTTTGTAAGCGGGTTTACAGACGAGCTGACATCCGAGGGCTCCATAGTAGCGATTACAGCAGGTGATTTCAGCATGGAGGAAGGCGTAACCCTGGAAGAAAATACATATAAAGACGGAAACGGCGGCGCCATCCGAAATGAGGGCGGAACAGTGATTCTGGCAGGCGGAACCATAAGCGGGAACAGTGCAAAAACAGGTGCTGCTATCTACAGCAGGGGTATCATTAAGCTGCAGGGAAAGGTTGTGTTTTCAGATAATAAAAACGCCGGAGATGTCAATGAAGCCAGTACGATCATGCTGGACGGCGACAATGCAGTCATTACGATCACAGGCAAGCTGGAAAATGATGACAGTTCCATAGGCGTCAATGTGCAGAACATCAAGGCCGGTACACAGATCATTACCCTGGCAGAGGGAGTAAGCGATACGACTCTTGAGGCTGCCGTTAAGAAGTTTAAGCCTGAAACCGATGATTTCACGATTGAAGACGATGGGAAAATAAAAACATCCGAAGAACCGCCTTCTCCTTCTCCTGTTGTGGAAGCGCCTAAGCTAACGCCTGTGAGCTACAAATGGACAAGTCATACTTCTGCAAAACTGACCTGCTTATCAAATAAAAATGGTGTTTTTTATGCAACATGGGTGGAGCGCGGCGCAAAAATGCCGGCATTTGATGAAAGCATGAAGGGTTCTGCAGTTCAGAAGGATCATGATTTCAATGTTTTCCTTTCAGATTTTGATTCTGATAAAAAGATTGATGTTTATATCCGTGTAAAGGACAGCGATGGAAAATGGTCAAATCCTGTACTGTTTCAGCTTAATGAAGACAAACGGCCGAAATCCGCAACTGAAACACCAACTCCTTCACGTAAGCCAAAGACACCGACTGTTGATGAAAGTAAGGTAACCGGGCTGGAAAAACCATTAAAATTCTATCCGAATACATTCTATCCGTTTACAGTCACAGGGGCAGGTACGGATAACAAATCACCTATTTCCGGTGATGTAAAATGGGAACCTCTTTATTGGAGCACCTCCTCCAATCCGAAGGATTCTCAGAAGAATACAAGCTGGAAGATCGGCGCGGTAAACGGCATCAAGGATGCTGCAACCTATAACATGTACATCTTCTTCCGTAAATGGGTGTATGATGGGAACGAATGGCAGGCAACGGATGTGGTCGAAAGCATGACCGTTTCATTCAGCTCCGCAAAGATTGAATTCACCGGAACCCCGACTCCAACGGGGATTGGCGGCGGAAGCGGCAGCTCAGCAGGTGTTTATGATCCGGAGGCAGAAGAGAAGAATGCAGGCGGCTCCCAGTCCAAGAATGCGGTGTCTACAGCCGATGAAGCTCCAATCGGTACGATGACGATGCTGGCCATGTTATCCCTTTTGGCAGGCGGTTATGTACTGATTAGAAAACGCAAAAAAGCAAATGAATAAATCCTCATTAAGAGACAGGTCTGATTGCCTGTCTCTTTTCATATAATAAATTCTGTAAGGATAAATGACAGGGGGATCGCTCATGCTGCTATCAGAAATTCGTACATACGAAAAAATATATTATTCCCTATGGGAGACGGCTCAGCGTTACGGAAGCTTTGCTCAGTTCCGTGTGATCGGCAAAAGCCACGATGACCGCATGATCCCGATGCTGGAAATCGGGACCGGCCAGACTGCAGTATTCTGCCTGGCCGGTTTAAACGGCGTGGACAGGCAGATGCCTGCCTATCTTCTGAAAATGGCTGCAGAATATTGTCAGGCATATGAATGCGGCTGGAATATGCGGGAATTCTATGATGTCAAAGAACTTTTGAACAAAGTACGGCTTTGTCTGATTCCTGTTCTGAACCCGGATGGCTTCGAGCTGTGTGAAAAGGGCTATACGATTATCCGAAATCCCATTTACCGTCAAATGCTCCGCATGCAGAATATTCCGTTTCAGGAATTTTCCTACAATGCCAGGGGAATGGACCTTACGCAGAATTTTCCCACAAGCTACTATTCCAAAAAATGGATTCATCAGGAGCCTGCCAGTGAGAATGAGACAAAAGCGCTGATACGGATTTTTCAGGAGTACAGGAGCAGAGGTCTTTTATCGTTCTGCAGTCTTGGAAAAAAGATCGTTTATTACCGGCAGCCGCAGGCATTTGCCTACAATCAAAGAAGCTATCGCCTTGCACGCCATTTACAGAAATGCTCCAGCTATCGGCTGGAAAAAAATCACGGCAATGCTCCGGAAAGGGATATCGCCAAACAGAAGAGCAGCGGTTCTGCAGAACAGTTTTATGCAGAAGTCTGCAAGCAGCCGGCTATCCGTATTGAGACGCCGTCTCTCCCAGGAGCCACTCAGGAAAATGAAGCCATGATACAGAAGGAGTATGACGAAATCCATACCCTTCCTTTGGAGTATATTTTTTCGCTTGCACAGTAATCCGCTCCGCCGGGTGTCGCCAGTGCGCAAAAGCAGGAAGAAAGCTTATATTCTAGCTGCGATACAGGAAAATACTTTGACAGAAATGAAAATATCCTGTATCATGTATGGATGTGATCAGGAAATACCGTGTATTTGCATATAAGGAGCATTGATGTGATGATAAACGAAACAACAAAGAACACCGACGAAAAAGAGAATGAATCCTCCCGTCAATATATGTTTATTGAGCTTGCGAAAAGCATGATTCGGGATATGACCGGGGCTAAGGGGCGGGCGCTTACTTATTGTCTGACTACCTTTGGCTGTCAGATGAACGAAAAACAGTCAGAGGCAGTTGCCGGTATCATGGACGAAATCGGATTCCGGAGAATTGAGAAAGAAGACGCGGATGTAGTCATCTACAACACCTGTACAGTCCGTGAAAATGCAAACCTGAAGGTTTATGGCCGCCTTGGTCATTTGCATAATCTCAAGGATCACAACCCGGATATGAAAATCATATTATTTGGCTGTATGATGCAGGAAGATCATGTAGTGCAGAGAATAAAAAAAGATTACCCGTTTGTAAATCTTGTTTTCGGAACACATAATATTTTTAAATTCGCAGAGCTTTTCTATCAGATGCTGCAGGAAGACAGGCAGCTCGTAGATATCTGGGAGGGAACAGACCAGATTGTGGAGGATCTGCCCACAGAACGGAACTATTCCTTCAAATCAGGCGTCAACATCATGTTCGGCTGCAATAATTTCTGCAGCTACTGTATCGTACCGTATGTGCGGGGAAGAGAGCGCAGCAGGGAGCCGGAAGCGATTGTCCGTGAAATCGAACGTCTTGTGTCAGAGGGGGTAACGGAAGTCATGCTCCTTGGACAGAATGTCATTTCCTATGGCAGGACTCTGGAGCATCCGGTTTCTTTTGCACGGCTTTTGGAGCAGATCGAGCAGATTGAGGGACTGAAGCGGATTCGTTTCATGACCTCCCACCCGAAGGATTTGTCCGATGAACTGATTGCGTTTATGGCAAAAAGTAAAAAAGTCTGCCATCATCTGCATCTGCCGCTTCAGTCAGGAAGCAGCCGCATCCTCAAAGAGATGAACCGCAGATATGACAAAGATAAATATTTGAGTCTGGTGGAAAAAATCCGTGCTGCCATACCGGATATTTCTCTGACAACAGATATTATTGTCGGGTTTCCTGGAGAAACCGAGGAGGATTTTCTGGAAACTCTTGATGTAGTGGAAAAATCCGGCTATGATACGGCATTTACCTTTATTTATTCTAAAAGAAGCGGTACGCCTGCCGCCTCCATGGAGAACCAGATTTCCCAGGAGGTGGTAAAGGAACGTTTTAACCGCCTGCTTACCCTGGTGCAGCAAAAAGGCAGAGAAATGTCCTCTCGCTTTACGGGAACCGTACAGGAGGTTCTGGTAGAAGAGGAGAGCAGGGAAAAGGGCATTTTTACAGGAAGAACACAGTATAATCTTTTGGTGCATTTCCCCGGAGCGGAAGAAATGCTGGGAACCTATGTGCAGGTTCGGCTGGATGAATGCAAAGGATTTTATTACCTCGGAAGCTTGGAGCGTTAAGAGAATTCCTTATTTGCTTTGTTACTGACAAACAGAGACCGTTCATGTGGGCTGTGCCCATATGGACGGTCATTTTCTTACCGCCAAAATCCAACGTCCGGTCTCTGCTTTGGAGTGAGGCAGGTGAATAAACCGGAGCTGTTCGTGGAAAAATAAGAATTATTTTTTCATGGAGGTAAGATATATGTATGGTTCCTTTTATGGCTGGTATTTCAAATGCCAGTCCCGAACGCAGACCCTGGCAGTGATACCTGCCGTTCATAAGGCAGGCCGGAAGCGCACCTGTTCTGTTCAGATTATCACGGATAACGATGCCTGGACAACCGCATTCCCTGCGGATGCATTTCACAGGGAAAGAAAAAATATTTTCATCGGCGGGAACCGGTTCGGGGAAGAGGGGATTCAGTTGGCGATACGCACACGGGAGCTGTCCGTAAGGGGCAAACTGGATTTTGGACCACTTTCTCCCTTAAAATATGATATTATGGGGCCATTTGTGTTAGTGCCGTTTATGGAATGCCGTCACAGTGTAAGGAGTATGAGACATGCTGTCCGGGGAACTATGTGTATCAATGGGCAAGTATATTCTTTTCAGAATGCCTGGGGATACTGGGAGGGAGACCGGGGCCGGTCGTTCCCGAAAGAGTATCTCTGGACCCAATGCTGCTTCCGTCATGGGTCCGTTATGCTGTCTGTGGCGGAGATTCCCATAGGGGGCATTCATTTTACCGGCATAATAGGCGTCGTGTTATGGCGGGGGAAAGAATACAGAGTGGCTACTTATCTGGGAGCCAGGGTTGTTCAGCTTCAGGACCGAACGGTGCGGATTGTCCAGGGAAATCTGGAATTGGAAGTCTGCCTGCTGAAGGCCTCCGAACGTCCACTTAAGGCTCCGGCAAAGGGAGATATGGTGAGGACGATTCATGAAAGTGCGGCCTGCCGGGCTTCCTACCGGCTTCGCAAAGAAGGCCGCACGCTGTTAGACTTTGAAACAGACAGGGCATCTTTTGAATATGAATATCCTGAAAATAAGAAACAAAATGTTGAAAATAAAACCGGGGAATGATATTATAAGGGCTGGATTATGTTTCGAAATCCGCGAAAATAAAGGAGTTGTGGAAGCTATATGGCATTATCACCAATGATGCAGGAATATGTAAAAACAAAAGAAGAATACAAGGACTGTATTTTATTTTATCGTCTGGGAGATTTCTATGAGATGTTTTTCGAGGATGCGCTGACGGCTTCCAGGGAACTGGAAATCACCCTGACGGGCAAGGACTGCGGAATGGAAGAACGAGCGCCTATGTGCGGCGTTCCTTTTCACGCTGCGGAAACTTATATCAAACGTCTGATCGAAAAGGGGCATAAGGTGGCAATCTGCGAACAGGTAGAGGAGCCCAGACATGCCAAGGGCCTTGTGAAGAGGGAGGTCGTGCGCATCGTTACCCCGGGAACCACCCTGGATACCCGGGATGAGACAAAAAACAATTATCTGATGTCCATCGTATCTATGGGGGAACATTTCGGATGTGCGATCGCTGACATTACGACCGGAGACTGCTTTCTTACAGAGGTGGACAAATGCCAGAAGCTTTTGGACGAAATCAATAAATTTACTCCGGCCGAAATCATCTGTAATGACGCATTTTTTATGAGCGGCATGGATATTGAGGATTTGAAGGAACGTCTTGGTATCTGTATTTTCCCCCTGGATACCTGGTATTTTGATGATGAACTCTGCCGCCGTACATTAAAAGAGCATTTCTGTGTAAGTGCTCTGGAAGGATTGGGTATTAAGGATTATGACATCGGAATCATTGCTTCCGGCGCATTATTTTTATACCTGAAAGAAACACAGAAAACCGCGCTTTCCCATATGACAAGCATCCATCCCTACGCAGCAGAAAAGTTCATGCTGATTGACAGCTCCAGCCGTCGGAACCTGGAGCTTGTGGAAACGCTTCGGGAAAAACAAAAGCGCGGCTCCCTTCTGTGGGTGCTGGATAAAACAAAGACTGCCATGGGAGCCAGAACCCTGCGCTCTTACGTGGAACAGCCATTGATTCACGCGGCGGAAATCAATCGTCGTCTGGAGGCCCTGGAAGAGCTGAATCACCAGCCTATGCTGAGGGATGAGATTCGGGAGTACCTGAATCCGATTTATGATTTAGAGCGACTGATCAGCCGCATCAGCTATCAGTCAGCCAATCCGAGGGATCTTGTATCCTTCGCCTCTTCCCTGGAAATGCTTCCTTATATTAAACAGCTTTTGAATGAATTCCAGTCCCCCATCCTCAAACAGATCAACGAAGATATGGACGCGCTGACAGACATTTCGGAGCTGATCAAACGGGCAATTGTGGAGGAGCCTCCTCTGGCTCAGAGAGAGGGAGGCATCATTCGTGAGGGATACAACGAGGATGTGGACAAATTTCGCCGTTCCCGTACGGATGGTAAAAAATGGCTTTCCGAGCTGGAGGCGCGGGAGCGTGAGCAGACGGGCATCAAATCATTAAAGATCAAGTATAACCGTGTGTTTGGTTATTCTCTGGAGGTTACGAATACCTTCCGCAGCCAGGTTCCGGAACACTATGTGCGCAAACAGACACTGACGAATGCGGAACGTTATATCACCCAGGAATTAAAGGAACTGGAAGATTTGATTCTGGGAGCGGAGGACAAGCTGTACGCCCTGGAATATGAATTATTCTGCCAGGTGCGCAATACCGTGGGAAATGAGGTGGTCCGTATTCAGCGGACAGCAAAGGCGGTTGCAGCTCTGGATGTTTTTGCCTCTCTTGCATTGGTTGCCCAACGGAATAATTACGTACGCCCCAAAATCAATGAAAACGGCATTCTGGATATCAAAAACGGCCGTCATCCTGTCGTGGAGCAGATGATCGAGCATGATATGTTTATCGCCAATGATACATATTTGGATAACCAGAAGAAGCGGATATCTATCATTACAGGGCCGAATATGGCAGGAAAATCCACCTATATGCGTCAAAGTGCGCTGATTGTTCTTATGGCGCAGATCGGAAGCTTTGTGCCGGCGGAAAAAGCCAACATCGGTATTGTAGACCGTATCTTTACCCGGGTGGGTGCGTCAGACGATCTGGCAAGCGGCCAGAGTACCTTTATGGTGGAAATGACGGAGGTTGCGAATATTCTCAGAAATGCCACCTCCAAGAGCCTTCTGATCCTGGATGAAATCGGCAGGGGAACCAGTACCTTTGATGGGCTTTCCATTGCATGGGCAGTGATTGAGCACATCAGCAATACAAAGCTCTGCGGGGCAAAAACCCTGTTTGCTACCCATTACCATGAGCTTACGGAGCTGGAAGGAAAAATCTCCGGAGTTATCAACTACTGTATCGCCGTAAAAGAAAAAGGCGATGACATTGTTTTTCTCCGTAAGATCGTAAAGGGCGGCGCAGACAAGAGCTACGGCATTCAGGTGGCAAAGCTCGCAGGAGTTCCGGAGTCCGTCATCAGCCGTGCCAGGGAGCTGGTGGAGGAGCTGAGCAATGCAGATATCACTGCTGCAGTAAAGGACCTGACAGCGCCCAGGAAAAAGCAGAAGATCGTATATGATCAGGTAGACATGGCACAGATGTCCCTGTTTGATACCGTGCAGGACAATGACATCGTAGATGAAATCCGGGAGCTGGATATGTCTAACCTGACTCCAATGGAAGCCATGAACATTCTTTATAATTTGCAGAACAAGATCAAAAACCGTTGGTAATTACAGCCGCACATATGCGGATTAGGAGGAACATTGAGAAAAATTGCAGTTTTAGATCAGCAGACCATTGATAAGATTGCTGCGGGAGAGGTGGTGGAACGTCCTTCCTCCGTTGTAAAGGAGCTTGTAGAAAATGCCATTGATGCCGGAGCGACTGCGGTTACTGTTGAGATCACGGATGGCGGCAAAAAGCTGATCCGCATTACGGACAATGGTTCCGGAATGGAGACAGATCAGATTCCGCTGGCATTTCTCCGTCATGCCACCAGCAAGATCGAAAAGGTGGAGGATCTGCAGCAGATTGCATCCTTAGGCTTCCGCGGAGAGGCACTGTCCAGTATTTCGGCAGTTTCCCAGGTAGAGCTGATCACTAAGACACCTTGCGCCATAAGCGGCGCCAGATATCTGATTGAGGGAGGACGGGAAGTGGCATTGGAGGAGCTGGGCGCTCCGGAGGGAACGACCTTTCTAGTGCGGAATCTTTTTTATAATACGCCTGCCAGAAGTAAGTTCCTGAAGTCTGATATGACAGAAGCTAACTATATCAATACACTTATGGAGCAGCTTGCTCTTTCGCACCCGGAAATCTCCTTTAAATATATCCAGAATAAGCAGGTAAAGCTTCATACCTCCGGAAATTACAGTGTCAAAGACGTCATTTACAATATATACGGAAGAGATATTACGAAATCCCTTCTTGAACTTTCTTTTGAGAATGAATTTATGAAAATTACGGGGTTTGCCGGAAAGCCGGAAATTTCCCGCGGAAACAGAGCCTTTGAAAATTATTATATCAATGGCCGGTATGTAAAGAACAATATTATCACCAGGGCCATTGAGAATGCGTATAAGGGCTTTCTGATGCAGCACAAATTCCCTTTTATTTCCATGCATATTGAAATGGAAGGAAACGACCTGGATGTCAACGTACATCCGGCGAAGCGGGAGGTACGTTTTGCAAGGGAGGCCGAAGTCTATCAGATTGTTTATGAGACTGTCCGTAACGTCCTGACCCACAGAGAAATGATTCCGAAGGTAACTCTTGCTGATGAGGAAGAAAAACAGCCGAAGGTAATCCTGAAATCCGCAGATATTCCGGAGCCCTTTGAGACAAAACGGCGTGAGCGGCTGCAATCCGCTCCGGTTTTCAGGAACCGGGTGCAGGAAGAGGGCGGATATCCTTCTGTTTCACGCGGCCCTGCATTTAGCAGAGAGGAAGAATCGTTATTTGCCGGAACCTTATCTCAGCAGGAACAGATACCTGTGCCTGAGGCAAAACCGGTAGAACCGGAAAAACCGGAAAAACAACTGGAGCTTTTTGAAGAAAAGCTTCTTTCCCCGGAATCCAGAAGCCATCATCAACTGATCGGGCAGATCTTCGATACCTACTGGCTGGTACAGTTTGAAGATCAGTTTTATATCATTGACCAGCACGCGGCACATGAGAAGGTTTACTATGAACGGCTGGTGAAGCAGTTCCGGGAGCGGACCATTGAATCCCAGTATGTCAGCCCTCCTTTGATCGTAAGTCTGAATCTTGAGGAGGAAGCGCTGCTTCGCGCCAATCAGGAATATTTCCGGGAGTTTGGCTTTGAGATCGAGCCCTTCGGAGGAAAAGAGTACTGTATCAGCGCCGTTCCTTCCAATTTGTACGGTATCGCAGAGGAAACGCTTTTTTTGGATATGCTGGATCACCTTGCAGGAGAAGGAGAGGCGGATGCGCTCGGGCTTTTCACCTCCCGTCTGGCAACTAGGGCGTGCAAAGCCGCCGTAAAGGGCAATCATAAAATGTCGGCTTTGGAGGCGGATAAACTGATCGATGAGCTTTTGACTCTGGAAAACCCGTATCATTGCCCTCACGGGCGGCCGACGATTATTTCCATGACCAAAAACGAGCTTGAGAAAAAATTCAAGCGGATTGTATAGGAGGCAGTATGAAGAAGCCGTTAATCGTCCTGACCGGACCTACCGCAGTCGGAAAAACGAAGCTGTCCATTTCTCTTGCAAAAAAAGTAAATGGGGAGATTATTTCGGCGGATTCCATGCAGGTCTATCAATATATGGATATTGGTTCAGCCAAGATTCGTTCGGAGGATATGCAGGGAGTCCGTCATCATTTGGTGGATGTGCTGCATCCGAAGGAGAAGTTTCATATTGTAAAATTCCAGCAGATGGCAAAGGCTGCTATGGAGGAAATCTATGCCGGAGGCAGGATTCCGATTCTGGTAGGCGGAACCGGCTTTTATATTCAGGCAATTACCAGAGATATTGATTTTACGGAGGCTGAGCAGGAGGATGCCTACCGGAAGGAGCTGGAGGTGCTTGCTGAACAAAAGGGCAGGGAATATCTGCACCAGATGCTGAAAGAGGTCGATGAAAAGAGTGCCGGGCAGATTCACGCCAATAATGTAAAACGTGTGATCCGTGCACTGGAATTTTATCATCAGAACGGTACCCCCATCTCCGCACATAACCAGGAACAAAAAGCACACCAAAGTCCCTATAATCTGGCTTATTTTGTCCTGAATGCGCCCCGGGAGCTTCTGTACGAGCGGATTGACAGACGTGTGGATGCGATGCTTGAGGAGGGGCTTCTGGAAGAGGTACAGAAACTGAAGGTTATGGGATGCCAGAGAGGTATGGTATCCATGCAGGGCCTGGGTTATAAAGAAATTCTGTCTTACCTGGAGGGGGAATATTCCCTTGAGGAGGCTGTCCGCATCCTAAAGCGCGATACCCGTCATTTTGCGAAAAGACAGCTCACCTGGTTTTGCAGAGAACCGGAGGTTACCTGGGTCAATAAGGACGCTTTTGCTTACGATGAAAAGAGGATTTTAGAATATATGCTTTCCGTATGCAGAGAAAGAGGAATCCTTCCTGCATAACAGAGAGGCAGATCGATTGAGAAATAAATGGATTGAGAAACAGGAAGGAACCATCATGAGAGAATTATATGAACATCTGGGAATTTCCTCCCAGGTCTATGATTTTGGACATCAGATCGAGGAAAACCTGAAAGGACGTTTTGAGGAATTCGACAAAACCGCGGAATACAATCAGATGAAGGTTCTGCTTGCCATGCAGAAGAACAAAGTCAGTGCAGAATGCTTTCAGTCCTCTTCGGGCTATGGATATAATGATTACGGCCGTGACACACTGGAAAAGGTCTATGCCGATACCTTTCACACGGAGGCCTGCCTGGTACGTCCCCAGATTGCCTGCGGAACCCATGCGCTTGCCGTTGCACTGTTCGGAAACCTGCGTCCCGGTGATGAGCTGCTTTCTCCTGCGGGAAAACCCTATGACACTTTGGAGGAGGTCATCGGCATCCGTCCGTCCAAAGGCTCCCTTGCAGAATACGGCATCACCTACCGGCAGGGGGGTTTTTTGGGAAACGGCGCCCTCGATTATGAAAATATCAAAAAGGCGATCAATGAGAAGACCCGGCTTGTGGCAATTCAGCGCTCCAAGGGATATCAGACACGTCCGTCCTTCTCTGTGAAGGAAATCGGGGAGCTGATATCTTTTGTCAAGCGTATAAAACCGGATGTCATCTGTATGGTAGACAACTGTTACGGAGAGTTTGTCGACACCATTGAGCCGAGTGACGCAGGGGCGGACATGATGGTAGGCTCCCTGATCAAAAATCCGGGCGGCGGTCTTGCACCCATCGGCGGATATATCGCAGGAACAAGGGAATGTGTAGAAAATGCTTCCTATCGAATGACCTGTCCTGGTCTCGGTATGGAGGTAGGCGCAACGCTTGGCGTCAATCTCTCCTTTTATCAGGGATTTTTCCTGGCGCCTATGGTGACTAAGGGCGCTCTGAAAGGAGCGGTTTTTGCTGCAAATATTTACGAACGGCTGGGCTTCCCTGTAGTTCCTGATTCTAAGGAACCGAGACAGGATATCATACAGGCAGTGACTCTTGGTACACCGGAAGGTCTGATTGCCTTCTGCAAGGGTATACAGGCAGCAGCCCCTGTAGACAGCTATGTGGAGCCGGAACCCTGGGATATGCCGGGGTATGACAGTCAGGTTATCATGGCAGCCGGAGCGTTTGTGCAGGGCTCTTCCATTGAGCTTTCTGCGGATGGTCCGGTCAAACCGCCGTATGCTGTTTATTTTCAGGGAGGCTTAACCTGGGAGCATGCAAAATTCGGAATTCTGATGTCCTTACAGAAGCTGGCAGACGCGGGTATTGTTGCGCTGCCATAAATGCATCGCTGTAAAAATGTAAAAGAAAGCAGGAATGATATGGAGAAAAGAAGAGTCCTGATTATAGGCGGCGGCGCATCCGGGCTGACAGCCGGTATTTTTGCAGCCAGAGCCGGTGCATCTGTCACCATTTTGGAACAGAATGAAAAACCGGGTAAAAAAATCTGCGCCACAGGAAACGGAAAATGTAATCTGACCAATCTGGCAATGCCTTTGGATGCCTACAGGGGCACACATCCGGAATTTGCCAGGCCAATTCTGGAGCAATTCACGGTGCAGGATACCATTCGTTTTTTTTCGGAGCTTGGAATTTATACAGTAAACAAAAATGGTTACCTTTATCCCAGAAGCGGACAGGCCGGCAGTGTAACGGAGGTCCTTTGTATGGAAGCCAGGTATCGAAAAATCAGGATAAAAACAAACGAGCATGCGGGCACCGTAAAAAAAGAAGGGAAGCTTTGGAAGGTTCGGACAAAAAGCTGGACCTATGAGGGAGATGCCCTCATTCTTGCAAATGGTTCTAAAGCATCTGCGGTATCCGGCTCGGATGGAAGCGGATATCTTCTGGCAGAGAGCCTTGGGCATACCATCATACCACCGCTTCCGGCATTGTGCGCATTAAAATGCAGCGGCAGATTCTCCGTCTGGGCCGGTGTCCGGACGGAAGGCGAAGTGACGCTTCTGATCAATGGCATTCCGCTGAAAAAGGAACGGGGAGAGCTGCAGCTTACGGAATATGGGATATCGGGAATCCCAATTTTTCAATTGAGCCGCTATGCAGTCCGGGCATTGCAGGAAGGCTGCGAGGTTTCCCTTTTGGTGAATTTTCTCCCCGAATTTGAGGAGGAGGGGCTTTGGAAGTTCCTGGACCTGCGCAGAAAAAGCTGTCCCTATAAGACAGAAGACGAGCTTTTGACCGGGCTGTTTCCCAAAAAGCTTGCCGGATATTTGGGTTCGCAGCCGGACCCTGTACAGGCAATTCGGGCACTGCCTCTGAAGGTAAAGGGCGGAATGCCTTTCTCACAGGCACAGGTTTGCTCCGGCGGGGTCAGTACAGAGGAAGTGCATTCCCATACTCTGGAATCAAAACTTCATAATAATCTCTATTTTGCAGGAGAGCTGCTGGATATTGATGGGGCCTGCGGAGGCTACAATCTCCAATGGGCCTGGTCCAGCGGTGCGGCAGCAGGCAGATATGCGGCAAAGGAGCAGCTATGATTCGGATCACACAGATGAAGCTTCCCATTCATCATTCCACACGGGAGCTGGAGAAAAAAATCGCCGGTGCCCTCAAAAGCGGAAAACAGCCCTTTTCCTATGAAATCAGGCGGCAGTCTCTGGATGCCCGGCACAAAGAGGATAAACGGTTTGTTTATACAATAGACGTCATTATCCGGGATGAGCAGAAAATCCTGCGGAAGGTTCACAATAAAAACATTATGTCAATTGATGAAAGGCCGTATCTTTTTCCCGAACCGGGAGATATTCCTCTGAAACATCGTCCGGTAATCGTCGGCAGCGGTCCCGCCGGGCTTCTCTGTGCCTGGTATCTGGCAAAGGCAGGATACCGTCCCATTGTACTGGAGAGGGGAGAGGAAGCAGAGAAACGTCAGAAGACGGTAGAGCAGTTCTGGAGGAACGGTGTGCTGGATACGGATTCCAACGTCCAGTTCGGAGAAGGCGGTGCAGGCACTTTTTCTGATGGGAAGCTCAATACACTGGTGAAGGATTCCTTTGGCAGGAACCGGGAGGTTTTGAAGCGGTTTGCAGAGGCAGGGGCACAGGAAGAGATTCTTTATCAGCAGAAACCGCATCTGGGGACAGATGTGCTGGTCGGAATCGTTAAGAACCTGCGTCATCAGATTGAAGAAATGGGAGGTACTTTCCGTTTCCGAAGCAAAGTGACGGATATTCGGATTGCAGGAGGAATCCTGCAGGGAGTGGAGATCAATGGAACAGAGCTGCTTCCCGCAGAGGTATGCGTGCTGGCCATCGGCCATAGCGCCAGAGATACCTTTTCCATGCTTTATAAGCGCGGCTTATATATGGAAGCAAAAGCTTTTGCAGTAGGACTTCGTATGGAGCATCCGCAATCCATGATTAATATGGATCTGTATGGAGAAGAGGAAAATGAGATTCTGGGTGCGGCAAGCTACAAGTTGACACATACCTGCGGTAATGGGAGAGGGGTCTATTCCTTCTGTATGTGCCCGGGCGGTTATGTGGTCAACGCCTCCTCTGAGGAAGAAATGCTTGCAGTTAATGGCATGAGCTATCAGGACAGAGCCGGAGAAAACGCAAACAGTGCGCTGATCGTTACAGTGACACCTGAAGATTTTTCTGAAAAAGGGCCTTTGGGCGGTATTGCTTTTCAGAGATCGCTGGAGCGCGCCGCATGGAAGGCAGGAAACGGAAGGGTTCCGGTACAGTTGTTCGGAGATTACCGTAATCACAGAGTCAGTACACAGCTTGGTGAGGTCCGGCCAAATATCAGGGGCAGCTATACGCTTTCTGATGTCAGAGCAGTTCTCCCGAAGGAAATCGGGGATTCTCTGGAAGAAGGGATTCTGGCATTCGGGAAAAGACTGCCGGGATTTGACAGGGATGATGCACTTTTAAGCGGCATTGAAAGCAGGACCTCCTCCCCTGTACGGATTGTCAGAAACCGGGAATTGCTTGCAAATATACCTGGAATTTATCCCTGCGGTGAGGGTGCCGGATACGCCGGAGGGATTACTTCTGCGGCCATGGATGGGGTTAAGGTTGCGGAGGCCATTTCTAAAAAATACAGAAATTTTTAGGAGAGAGAGTGTACATCTCTCTCTTTTTATGCTAGAATAAAAGTCGATTCTTCCCACCTTGCTTTTAGAGAGCGACAGGTAGAAGCATATGAAACATACGATTAGGGAATTGCCGAAATCAGAACGCCCCTATGAGAAGTGCATTCGGGAAGGCGCCGGCGCGCTAAGCGACGGTGAGCTTCTTGCCGTGATCTTAAGGAGCGGAACAAAGGGCAGCAGTTCCTTATCTCTTGCAAATGAAATTTTGAATACAATGCAGCAATCTTCCTATCCGGGACTTTTGGGGATTCTTCACTCTTCCCTGTCCGATCTTATGAAGATTCGCGGAATCGGCAAAGTTAAGGCAGTCCAGTTGAAGTGCATCGGGGAGCTCTCCAAGCGGATTGCCACATCGGCGGCCCGGACGCAGCTCTGCTTCGACCGTCCGGTTTCCATTGCCAAATATTATATGGAACAGCTCCGGCACGAGGAGCAGGAGCTGATGATCTGTATGATGCTGGACAGCAAGAATCATCTTTTGGGTGAACAGCTACTGACAAGGGGGACGGTAAATGCCACTCTGGTCACACCCAGAGAGGTCTATATGGAAGCGCTGCGGCACCATGCGGTATGTCTGATCCTCATCCATAATCATCCAAGCGGTGATCCTCATCCGAGCCAATGCGATGCGGAGGTGACAGAACGGATGTATCAGGCAGGTGAATTACTGGGTATTCGTCTTCTGGATCATATCATCATAGGGGACCAAACCTATTTCAGTTTCCAGGAACAGGGGATTCTGGGGGAATACCCAGGCTGAAGGGGCAAATTTATGCTGTTTAAGAAAACATACGGAATAGACCTGGGGAGCAGCAGTATCAAGGTCTATTCGTTTTTTAAAAACAAAAGCTATATCGAAAAGAATATGATTGCGTCCAAAGGGCGCAAAATCATCGCCGTGGGCAATGAAGCATATGACATGTTCGAAAAATCACCTTCCGACATTTCAGTGAATTCGCCGATGGCTTTTGGTATGATAGCCAATCTGGAGCTTCAGGAAATTGCGCTGTACAGTATGATGAAAAAAATCGATAAGTTTCTCGGAATCGGTTCCGACATGTTTTTTTCCGTCCCTCTTGATATGACAGCCATAGAGAAACGGGCTTACTATTCTGTTGCAAACGGATACTGGTTAAAAAAGAACCGGGTCTTCATGGTGGAGGCTCCCATTGCAGATGCACTTGCCATGGGTATAGATTTGGAAAAAGACGCAGGGAGCATGGTCGTAAACATTGGCGCACAGAGCACACAGTTTTCGATTATCACTGATGGTAAGATCATCATCTCCAGACAGATACCTGTCGGAGGCCGTCAAATGAATGAAGCGATCTGCAGTGAAATCCGCAAGCGCTACAATCTCCAGATCGGAACCAGGACAGGGAAGCGTCTGAAGGTTGCTATGGGCAAACTAAGTGACCAGCGCAAGGATGCCAGGAAGGTCGTAGGAATCGACAGTATTTCCGGGCTGCCGAGAGAAGAAGTCATCTCTTCTTATGTTGTCAATGCAGGTATTATGAACTGCGTCAATGAGATTGCGGCAGAAATGAAGACATTTTTGGAGCGTATTCCTCCCCAGATATCCTATCACATTGCGAAGGAAGGCATTCATCTGACAGGAGGGAGCACAAGACTTCCCTACATAGACAATTATCTGGCAAGCTACACAGGCTTTGGCTTTAATCTTTCGGAGCTCTATGAAACTTCTGCTGTCTGCGGACTGGAAAAGATCATCCGCGATAAGGAGCTGATGAAGTGGGCGCAGCCTATCAAGCAACGAAAATTATGATTTCTTAGGGGTAATATGAATGAAAAACCTGAAAAAGAAAATCCATTTCCGAATAAATTTAAAAAGCAAGCATCTTCTTGCCATTATGACATTTTTCTGTATCAGTGCCATTGTGGCAACTCTGGCTTCCGGTATTTCTACCGCACCGCTTAAGGAGGCTGCCGGTCTGGTGATCGTACCATTCGAAAAGAGCATCAATGGAATCGGAAGATGGCTCACATCTGTCCGGGACAGCGTCCGGGACAAGCAGGAGCTTTTGGATGAAAACGAAGAATTAAAGGCGGCCATTGATACTCTGACGGACCAGAACAACAAGCTGGTTCAGGGTCAGACAGAGCTTGTACGTCTGGAAGCACTCTATGAGCTGGATGAGGAATATTCCGATTATCCGAAGATTGCCGCCCGTATCATATCCAAGGATCCCGGCAACTGGTACAATAATTTTGTCATTAACAGGGGCAGCAGGGATGGGGTCCGGGTAGACAACAATGTCATTGCAGGCAAGGGGTTGGTTGGAATCGTAACAGAGGTTGGTTCCACCTGGGCGACGGTACGCGCAATCATCGATGACAGCAGCAATGTCAGTGCCATGACTGTCAGTACGGCTGACAACTGTGTCGTGAAAGGTGATCTGGAGCTGATTGATGAGGGAAAGCTCCGGTTTGAGCAGCTTTATGACCGGGAAAACAAGGTTACCGTGGGAGAAAGGATCATTACCTCCAACATCAGTGAGAAATATGTGGAGGGCCTTTTGATCGGATATGTGAATGAAATCCAGCAGGATACAAACAATCTGACAAAAACCGGAACCATTGTGACACCTGTGGATTTCCAGCATCTGAAGGATGTTTTTGTGATCACCGTAAATAAACAGGACGCTGTGCAGGATGCTTCATCTGACGGCGGGGCAGAAGGGAAAACGGAGGGCGGTTCGGATGAAGAGTAAGGCAGTCTTATTTTTGACCATTGTCGTGTGCTTCCTTCTGCAGTGCACCGTGCTGCATGTTTTTTCCATAGGCTCCATAACTCCGAACCTGCTTTTGATCCTCTGTGTTTCCATGGGTCTGATGCGCGGGCGCAAAAGCGGAATGTGGACAGGTTTTTTTGCCGGACTTCTGATTGATCTGTTTTATGGCTCCCTGTTTGGATTTTATGCGCTGATTTATATGTATGCGGGATATTTCAGCGGATACGCATGCAGAGTTTATTACGATGATGATGTGAAGGTACCGATGCTTCTGGTTGCGATTGCAGATTTTTTATATAATCTGGCTGTTTACGGACTCCAGTTTCTGCTCCGCGGACGTATGGGACTTTTCACCTATCTTTACCGGATCATTATTCCGGAGGTTTTTTATACCGTTTTTTTAACCCTGATCGTGTACAGAGTTTTTTACTATATTAACTATCATCATATGAGCATAACCAGGAAAGAAAGTGAGTCTGTTTGGGTACTAAAATAAAAAAATTCTTAAAGAAAATACAATTAAAGAGAACCACTGTTCTGGCAATGGCTTTTATTTTGATGTCCTATATCCTGATTCAGCAGCTCTTTGAGCTTCAGATTATTCAGGGTGAGGATTATATCAATAAATTTCAGACCAGAACGACCAAAAACCGTGTGCTGAAAAGCACCCGCGGCAACATTTTTGACAGGAACGGAGATCTCGTAGCTTCCAATATCCTGTCTTATTCTTTAACCTTCGAGGACAACGGGAGCTATGAAACCACCCGTCAGAAAAACCTGACCTTAAACGGAATCTCTTACCGGGTCCTTCAGATTCTGGCAAAGAACGGAGATTCCTTATTCCATAATTTTCATATTATTGTGGATGAAAACGGAGAATATGCCTTTGACGTTGACGAGGGCTTTACCTTGGATCGTTTCCGTGCGGATATCTATGGTTATCCTCTGATCGACGATATGCCTGAGGAAGAGCGCACGGCAACGGCTGCACAGATGGTAGAGCATTTAAGCGGAAGCAGGGGCTTTTCCATTGTTTTATATGGAGAAGATGCCTATACCCCTGAAGAATTGGAGAAATATTCCCTGCCTAAGGAGCTGACGAAGCAGGAAATCCTGGATATCGCCATCATCCGTTATGAGCTGAATACAAACAGCTTCAAAAAATACGTACAGGCTACGATTGCAACAAATGTCAGCGAGGAGACAGTAGCCGCAGTTATGGAGAACCAGAGTCAGCTTCAGGGAATCGATATTGTAGAGGACTCCATACGGCAATACGTGGATGATGAGAGTATGGGGCCGATTCTCGGTTATACCGGAAAGGCTTCCTCGGAGGAGCTGGATTCCCTGAGGGAAAAGAATCCCAATTATTCCAATGATGCCATTGTCGGTAAGGCAGGCATTGAGCAGTATATGGAGCTGACCCTTCAGGGAACGGATGGGGAGGAAACCGTATCCGTTGATAATCTGGGTAAGGTTTTGAAGATCGATGAGGACACCAAGGTGGATCCGGTTGCCGGAAATGATGTATATCTGACCATCGATACAGGCTGGCAGAGCGGTATCTACCAAATCCTGAAGCAGAGAGTTGCAGGTATTCTTCTCTCCAAGATTGAAGCAACAAAAACCTTTGATTATGAGGGTACCAAGGATGCCAGCCGTATCACGGTTCCGATCTATGATGTTTACAATGCGCTTGTGGCAAACAGCGTCATTGATATCAGCAGATTTAATGAAGAAGACGCTTCAGAAACAGAAAAAAATTTATATGCCAAATTTCAACAAAAACAGCAGGAAGTTTTTGATACAATAACAAGTAGGCTGACAGGTGACAGCGCTCCGGCATATAAGGATGAAAGCGGGCAGATGCAGGAATATCTGACTTATATCTGCGACACGCTTCTTAGAGATACCCTCGGTGTGATTTCTAAGGACGCTGTGGACACGGCTGATGCAGTCTATCTGGCGTGGAGCCGGGAGGAAAGCATCAGTCTGAAGGATTATCTGACCTATGCCGCCAGCCAGAACTGGATTGATATTTCCAAGATTTCTCCGGAGGGAGAATATCTGGATTCCGAAGAAGTTTATCAGTCTCTGACTGCATATATTACAGACTACCTGAAAACAGACAGCGGATTTTCCAAGCTTCTTTATAAATACATGCTCCAGGAGGATACCATATCCGGTCAGGAGCTGTGTCTTGTGCTGTATGAACAGGGTGTTCTCTCAAAAGAGGATCCCTCCTATGAAAGCCTGGCCTCAGGAGCAACCAGTGCTTATGATTTTATGATCAATAAAATTGCAAATCTGGAAATCGAACCGGCGCAGCTTGCCTTAATGCCATGTTCCGCATCCGCAGTCATTACAGATGTACAGACGGGGGATGTGCTTGCCTGTGTATCTTATCCCGGATATGACAACAATCGTCTCGTCAATGATATGGATACACAATATTATTCCAAGCTTGCCCTGGATTTATCCAGTCCGTTCTTTAACAAAGCTACCCAGCAGAAGACGGCCCCGGGTTCCACGCTGAAGCTTCTCTCTACGATCGCTGGTATGATGGAAGGTCTGGTGGAGGATGGCACCTATATTGAGTGTACGGGCAGCTTTGATTATGTTCAGCCTCCGATCAACTGCTGGAATCACAGCGGGCATGGAGCTATAGAAATCAGAACCGCAATTGAGCAGTCCTGCAACTATTTTTTCAATATGATCGGCTTCCAGCTTGGCAAGAGCAATGAAGACGAATTTTCGGAATCACAGAGTCTTGCGAAGCTTCAGCAATATGCTTCTATGATCGGGCTTGACAAAAAAACCGGTATTGAAATTTCAGAAGCGTCTCCTCAGGTTTCTGACAGCTATGCGGTTCCCTCGTACATTGGACAGGGTACACACTTGTACACTACCAGCCAGCTTGCGCGTTATGCTACTGCGCTTGCCAATTCGGGGACTGTTTATGATCTGACGCTGCTTGACCGCGTGACAGATTCCAAAGCTCAGGTTTTGGAGGAATACGAACCTGAGGTCGAAAATGTTCTGGATATCCCTGATAATATCTGGGATGATATTCACGATGGTATGTACCGTGTGGTACAGACCCATGAGCAGTTTAACGGTCTTGGCGTGGATGTTGCCGGAAAAACAGGTACTGCGGAGATTGATATTTATCATCCGAATCATGGCCTGTTTATCGGCTATGCGCCGGCTTCTGAACCGCAGTATGCGATTGCCGTACGTATTGCCAATGGCTATTCTTCCGGCAATGCCTGTTTAGCAGCCAATGATATTTTTAAATACATATTTGAATTAGCAGATGAAGAGTCTATATTGACAGGTTATGCTTCCAGCGATGTCAGCGAAACCTCAAATGACTGAATTACCTACAGAGAATACCAGAATCATGGAACATATCTTTTAGGAGGAATCAAGAACATGAGTGAAGTCATTGTCATTACATCCGGAAAGGGCGGCGTAGGAAAAACCACCACAGTTGCCAATATCGGAACCGGACTGGCTATGATGGGTAAAAAAACAGTAGTGGTGGACACAGATATCGGACTTCGAAATCTGGATGTGGTTCTCGGACTGGAGAACAGAATTGTGTATAATCTGGTGGATGTCATCAATGGAGGCTGCCGTTTGAGACAGGCTCTGATCAAGGATAAACGCCATCCCGAGCTTTTTCTCCTGCCATCCGCGCAGACAAAGGACAAATCCGCCGTTTCACCGGAGCAGATGATCAAGCTGACGGAGGAGCTGAGGGAAGAGTTTGACTACATTCTATTAGATTGTCCTGCCGGCATCGAACAGGGCTTCAAGAACGCCATTGCGGGAGCTGATAAAGCGCTTGTAGTAACAACTCCTGAGGTTTCCGCCATCCGCGATGCAGACCGGATCATCGGCCTTCTGGAAGCAAATGATATCCGGGATATCCGCCTGATCATCAATCGCCTGCGGCCGGATATGATTGCAAGAGGAGATATGATGTCTGTGGATGATGTTATTGAGATTCTTGCCGTAGATTTAATCGGAACCATTTTGGATGATGAACAGATTGTAGTTGCTACCAATCAGGGAGAACCTCTCTCGGGAAGGAATTCCCAGGCGGAGGAGGAATACCGCAATATCTGCAAACGCCTTGCCGGAGAGGAAATCCCTTTTATGAACCTCCGCCAGAAAAAGGGGGTTTTTGGAAGGCTTGGCAGCATATTCAGAAAATAGCACAGAAAAGGAGGGTATTCGGATGCGAGCCTTTTTTAAGGGAAAGAAGCGTTCCGCCGGCTATGCCAGGGACAGGATGCAGCTGCTCCTGATTTCGGAACGGATTGACTGCTCTCCGCAAATGATGAAAATGCTGAAAAATGATTTGATACATACAGTAAAAAAGTATCTTACAATAGAAGAAGAACAGGTCAGCATACAGATCACACAGGAACCGCCTGTCCTGCATGCAGTGATCCCTGTTCGTGGAAAAAGGAACAAATAGATGATTAAACAGTATAAGCTGCGATTTTACAATTTCAGACTGGTATTTTTTCTTCTGGCAATCAGTGCCATTGGTATCCGGCTTGTGGGAACCGCCATGGAATCTCTGTCCTTCAAACAGCTTGCAGGCGCGGTCATGGGTATGGTTCTCATGCTGATATTGTCACTGGTGGATTACTCCTGGATCATGAATTTCCAGTGGATCATGTATTTCTTTAATATTGTGATGCTGCTGGGAGTCCGGGTTTTCGGTGACAGCGCCAACGGTGCGGCCAGGTGGATTAATCTGGGCTTTATCCGTTTTCAGCCGACAGAGCTTTCCAAAATCATTATCGTAGTATTTTTTGCGAAGTTTTTCATGGACCATGAGGAGGACCTGAATTCCTTCCGGACACTGGCAAAATCCGCACTTTTGCTTCTGGTGCCTTTGCTTTTGATCTATAATCAGCCGGATATGAAAAATACAATCACCGTTGCAATTGTATTCTGTATTTTGATCTATGTGGCCGGACTCAGCTACAAGGTCATTGGAGGCGCCATTCTGATCGCTGTACCGCTTTTGATCATATTTTTGAGTATCGTGGTACAGCCGGATCAGAAATTGATCAAGGATTATCAGCGTGACCGTATTATGTCCTTCCTGTATCCTGAAAATGAAGAGTACACAGATGATATTGAACAGCAGAACAACTCCAAAACAGCCATTGCGTCAGGAGAGCTTCTCGGAAAACGCTTAAACGGCGATTCAGATGTTGCTTCTGTGAATGATGGAAATTTCGTATCGGAAAATCAGACAGACTTTATCTTCGCTGTGGCAGGAGAGGAGTATGGTTTTGTCGGCTGTTCCATTATTATATTGCTGCTCCTGCTGATATCCATGGAATGTATCCGTATGAGCCTGCGCGCAAAGGATCTGTCGGGGAAGATTGTCTGCTGCGGAATTGGAAGTATCGTTGCCCTGCAGAGCTTTATCAATATCTGTGTAGCCACCGGACTTGGTCCAAATACCGGTACACCGCTTCCCTTTGTCAGTTATGGCCTGACCTCTTTGATCAGTCTTTTTATTGGTATGGGACTGGTTTTGAATATTGGCCTGCAGAGCAGCGCATATAATAAGGAACTTCAAAAAAGAGACAGTGATAAGAAAGAGGAATACTTATGAAACAAACAGCTTCCCGGAATAAAGCTTCCAAGTCCGTTTCCAGGGCACGGATGAGAAAAAGACGCAGAAAGAGAATCCGCAATACCATTCTGCTTTTGGTTCTTATGGCTGCATTGGCCTGCGGCGGCGGATTTCTTTTATACACCTTAAAGGATGGCATGCTAAAAACCCCCATACAGGCATTCAGCTCTGACAGAGAATTTGAGAATTCACTGATTTCCGATTCCGGGCAGAGAGCGGAAGCCTTTGCTGCAAATCTCTGTATCGTGGAAGACAATGTCTCTCTGGAATCCGTCTCCCTTGAGGCAGATCAGAAGGGAATTCTTCTGGACCTGAATAACAAAAAGGTTCTGTATGCGCAGGGAGCCTGTGACAGGGTCTATCCTGCAAGTATCACGAAGATTATGACAGGTATGCTTGCGCTCAAATACGGGAATTTGGATGAAACAGTCACGATTTCAGAGGAAAACGTAACTTTAGAGGAGGGTTCTCAGGTGTGCGGTTTCCAGGCAGGGGACAAGGTCACCATGGATCAGCTTCTGCATTGCCTTTTGGTGTATTCCGGCAATGATGCGGCCTCCGCTATTGCAGAAAACGTAGCGGGTTCTACCGGTGCCTTTGTAGATATGATGAACGGCTATGCCGCACAGCTTGGTTGTACGGGCACACATTTTACCAATCCTCACGGCCTGCAGGATGAGAACCATTATACTACGCCCTATGATATTTATCTGATGCTGAAGGAGGCTTTGAATTATCCGGAATTTACAGAGATTACTCAGCTTCCCTCCTATACGGTTACCTACACAAAAGCAGACGGAAGCCAAATGAGTACAAGTCTGGAGGCTACGGATCATTATCTGACGGGAGAGGCGACTGCGCCGAAAAATGTATCTGTTCTGGGCGGAAAAACAGGTACTACAAGCCTTGCGGGTAACTGTCTGGCACTATTGAGTCAGAATGCGTATGGACAGCCGTTTGTTTCCATTATTATGGGAGCATCCACCAAGGAGCTCCTGTATCAGCAAATGAATTCACTTTTGGAAAATATTAATCAATCGTAAGAAACAAAAACGATTTGTCTTGATTTTTATATTAAAATGCACTATAATTGAAACATATTAATTAAGCTTTTTGGTAAAAATTAATATTATATGTGTCTAAGGAGGAAAACAGGATGGTTGAACTGATCGTAGGAAAGAAAGGCAAGGGCAAAACAAAAGTACTGTTAGACAGAGTGAACGGCGCAATTAAAGACGCAAATGGCAGCATTGTTTACTTAGACAAGAGCACAAAGCATATGTATGAGCTGAACAATAAGGTTCGTCTGATTGATGTATCCGGATTCCCAATTAAGAATGCAGATGAATTCGTAGGGTTTATTTGTGGTATTATTTCCCAGGATCATGACCTTGAACAGATATATCTGGACAGCTTCCTTGTAGTTGCGAAGCTGGAAGAACAGGATGTTACCAATACTCTGGAACAGTTGGAGGCTATCGGCAGAAAATTTGGAATCACCTTTGTTATCAGCATCTCTCTTGATCAAGAAGAAGTTCCGGCCGGATTCCAGGATAAAGTCAGTGTCGCTTTGTAATCCATTACATACGAAACAGCAAGTATTTCATTAAAATGAAACGGTTAAAAAGAAGCAGTGTATAATGAGACCTGGATACCCCAGGTCTCTTTTACGCTACAAGCTGATTCCTTACATTTGTTTGCGCTCCATCCACTTTTTAATAAATTCCATTTGTTCCTGATCCGAAATTGCCTGAGAAGCAGGGTCATTTCCGGCAGCCAGGCAGCAGAAGAGAACAAACGACTGCAGGCAGAAAAATAGTATGAGAAAAAGAATCATTGGAACGCCTCCTTTACAATTGTTTATGTCTTTCAGTATTGGCATTTCCATGGAATTTATACATTATATGTTTGCAAATTATTTTTAGAATGAAATAAATCGGAGATAAATGATGAAAAAAACTGAATTTAAGGTACATACTGTATATTCGAAAGAAGATATTCTGCAGATGCAGAAAATTGCCGGCAGCAGATTCCGTAAAAGAAGTCTTGCTGTAACTGGTGTTGTTTTTATACTTTATGTTGCGGTCGTTTTATGGGAACGCAGCCAGGGAGAGGGATATGCTTCTTTGTTTTCATTTATTTCAGGAAGTATGCTGGATGCAATTTTGATTTCTGTTTTAATTTTTACCATGATCCTCATATACAGCATCCCATATTTTCAGCGAAATAAAATATTAAAGACTGTCGGTGGTGAATTAAAGGCCAATTTCTATTTTTATGGGAAGACCTTCCAATACGGCTGGGGAGAAAGCTTTTCGACAATTGCATATGCAGAAATTCAGGAGTTCCGTGAGCTTCCCAAAACGTTTTACTTCAAAGCAGGAGATGTCGCTTACTGGGTAAAAAAAGAAGATTTCGTACTGGGGACTCCAGAAGCTTTTTCCTCATTTATACAGGATAAAATCCACCATTTATAAGAGACTTTTTCAAAACAACAAAAGTAATTTTTTTAAAACAATATTGACGGATGAATCTTTCCATGTTATTATAATCCAGTATGCCGCACAAAGAGGTCGAAGAGCCGCGAGGCCACCGTATTTGGCGAGTAAAGTTCATAGGAGGTGCCATTATGTACGCAATTATTGCAACAGGTGGTAAACAGTACAAGGTTGCCGAGGGCGACGTGATCAGAGTTGAGAAACTCGGTGTTGAAGCTGGTGAAACCGTTACTTTTGATAACGTACTCGCAGTCAGCGATAACGGATTAAAAGTTGGCGCTGATGTAGCTAATGCCAGTGTTACCGCTTCTGTAGTTGAAAACGGAAAGGCTAAAAAGGTCATCGTTTACAAATACAAAAGAAAAACTGGATATCACAAGAAAAACGGTCATAGACAGCAGTTCACTAAAGTGAAAATCGAAAAGATCAACGGTTAATCTGGTGTCATTATGATTACAGTTACAGTTAAAAAGAGAAATAACGCTTATGTCAGCTTCACTTCGAAGGGACATGCCGGCTATGCAGGGGAAGGCCAGGATATTGTCTGTGCTGCAGTTTCAGCTTTGATTATCAATACGGTGAATTCCATTGAGACATTTACCGAGGATTGCATAGAAGCAGAAGAAAAGGACGGATATATTTCATTTCATTTCATAAAGCCGGTTACAGAGCGAGGGACGTTGTTCATGGATTCCCTGCTTCTCGGTTTAACAGAGATTGAACATAGTTATCAAAATCGATATTTGACAGTAAAAGTCAAGGAGGTGTAACGACATGATGAAAATGAACCTTCAGTTATTCGCACATAAAAAGGGTGTTGGTTCCACAAAGAACGGCCGTGATTCCGAATCTAAGAGATTAGGTGCGAAAAGAGCAGATGGACAGTTTGTAAAAGCAGGAAATATTCTTTACAGACAGCGCGGAACTAAGATTCACCCAGGTGTGAATGTAGGCTGCGGTAGAGATTATACTTTATTTGCACTGACAGATGGTGTTGTAAGATACACCAGAAAAGGACGCGATAAGAAACAGGTGTCTATCGTTCCTGTAGAGGCAGAATAATCAGTTCATTGAGGGGGCTTCAAATCGTTCAGGTTTGGAGCCTTTCTTTGGATATATGGATAGAATAGGAGTATCATATGTTTGCAGACAGAGCAAGAATCATCATCCGTTCAGGAAAAGGCGGCGATGGGCACGTAAGCTTCAGACGGGAGCTGTATGTACCAAACGGCGGGCCTGATGGAGGTGACGGCGGCCGTGGCGGCGATGTCATCTTTGAAGTGGATGAGGGCCAGAATACCCTTGGAGATTACAGACACAAGAGAAAATATAAGGCACAGGACGGTCAGGAGGGCGGCAAAAGACGCTGTCATGGCTCTGATGGCAATGATATTGTGTTGAGGGTCCCGGAGGGGACCGTAATTATGGAAGCAGAATCTAAAAAAGTCATTGCGGATATGTCCGGTGAGAACCGCCGACAGGTGGTTTTAAGGGGAGGCCGCGGCGGAAAGGGCAATCAGCATTATGCAACGGCCACTATGCAGGTTCCGAAATACGCACAGCCCGGACAGCCTGCACAGGAGCTGGAGGTACTTCTGGAACTGAAGGTTATTGCAGATGTGGGACTTGTCGGGTTTCCAAATGTAGGGAAATCTACCTTTCTTTCCAGAGTCACCAACGCACAGCCCAAAATCGCCAACTATCATTTTACGACCCTGAGTCCGAATTTGGGTGTTGTAGATACGCATAACGGGGGCTTCGTGATTGCGGATATCCCGGGGCTGATCGAAGGGGCTTCCGAGGGTGTTGGACTGGGGCACGAATTCCTGCGCCACATTGAACGCACCAGAGTAATGATCCATATTGTGGATGCGGCTTCTACGGAGGGGCGGGACCCTGTCGATGATATTTACAAAATCAACAGAGAGTTGGAAGCTTATAATCCGGAAATTGCATCACGTCCGCAGGTCATTGCTGCCAACAAAATCGACTGCATTTTTGATGAGGATGACAGCCCGGTAGAGCGTCTGAAGGCTGAGTTTGAACCGGAAGGAATCCGGGTATTTCCTGTTTCCGCTGTGTCTGGTCAGGGTGTAGAGGAGCTTTTATATTACGTAAAGGAACTGCTTGCACAGAGTAAGCTGGAACCGATCGTATTTGAACAGGAATTCTTTCCGGAGGACATTCTGTTCACGGAAAATCTTCCCTTTACGGTGGAACGGGACAAGGATGATCCGAAGATTTTCATTGTAGAAGGTCCGAAGATTGAAAAGATGCTTGGCTATACCAACCTGGATTCTGAAAAAGGTTTTGCTTTCTTCCAGAAATTTCTGAAAGATGGGGGAATTTTGGAGGAACTGGAAAAATCCGGTATCGAAGAAGGAGATACGGTACGTATGTATGGCTTCGATTTTGACTATTATAAATAGAAGAGGAACAGAGCATGACAAGTAAACAGAGAGCATATTTAAAAAGCATTGCTATGAAAGCAGAACCGATCCTGCAGCTTGGAAAGGGTGGTGTTACTCCGGAGAACACAGCATCGGTCGAGGAAGCCCTTGCTGCCAGAGAACTGATCAAGATCAGTGTTCTTAAGAATTGCCTTTATGATCCTGAGGAAATGGCAGCAGTTCTTGCAGAACGTACGCATTCTCAGGTGGTTCAGATAATCGGCAGGAAGATCGTTTTATACCGGGAAGGAAAAAACGAAAAGAAAAAAATCATTCTTCCTTGATTCCATGGAGGACAGCACATGGGAACAAATCATAAAAAAATCGGTATTATGGGTGGAACCTTTGATCCTATTCATGTCGGGCATCTGATTCTGGGAGAAAAGGCATATGAACAATTAAATTTAGATAAAGTCTGGTTTATGCCTTCGGGTAATCCGCCGCATAAACAGAACCGCATGGGAAGAGCGACAGATGAACAGCGCATCGCTATGGTGCAGAAAGCAATTGCAGGAAATCCCCATTTTGAGCTTTCCCTGATTGAAATGCATGAAGAGGGGTATTCCTATACGTATCGGACTTTAGAATCATTAAAAAAAGAAAATCCGGACGTTGCATATTACTTTATCATCGGTGCAGATTCTTTGTACAACTTTTCTCTATGGAAGGAACCCGGCAGGATTTGTCAGGCGTGTACCCTGGTTGTTGCAACCAGAAACCATACGTCTATCCAGGAATTGAATCAGGAGATGACAGACCTTTCCAGACTGTACGGAGGACATTTTCTGCGATTGGACACCATGAATATTGATGTTTCCAGCCAGCTTCTGCGTCAATGGCTTCAAGAAGGGAAGAGTCTGCGGTACTATGTACCGGATGAAGTCATCCAATATATTCATCAGAATCACATTTATTATTCCATAGGAGAGGAAGACAAGTGAAATGGCGGATTATGATTTTTTGAAAATGGAGAAAAAGCTTGCCAAATATTTAGATGAAGAACGGTTTGCACATACTATGGGAGTCATGTATACCTGTGCATCGCTGTCTATGGTACATGGATACAGCCTGTATGATGCACAGGCTGCGGGTCTGCTTCATGACTGTGCAAAATGTATTCCCAATAAAAAGAAATTAAAAATGTGCAGCCAGCACAAGATTTCCATTTCAGATTTTGAAAAAGACCATCCGTTTTTGCTGCATGCAAAATTGGGTGCCTATCTTGCAAGAGAGAAGTATGGAATTAAGGATGAAGAAATCCTGACGGCAATCACTTATCATACAACCGGACGACCGGGAATGGGAACTCTGGAAAAAATTGTTTATATTGCAGATTACATTGAACCAATGCGCACAAAAGCGCTGCATCTTTCGCGTATCCGAAAGCTGGCATTTGAGGATTTGGATGAATGCATGTATGAGATTTTGAAAGACACGCTGGCCTATCTGGAGGAGAATCCCAAAGAGATTGATCATACCACAAAGGATGCTTTTGTCTATTATAAAGATTTACATATTAAACGCTCAAGGGGAGAATAAAGAATATCATTCGATTTTAGCCTCCCCGGAAAGGAGAATCTATCATATGAATACAGGAAAAAAAATGGCACGGCTTGCCTTAAAAGCCCTGGAAGACAAAAAGGGTCAGGATATTAAGATTATTGACATTCATGAGGTTTCCGTTATTGCAGATTATTTTATTATTGCAAGCGGAAGCAACCAAAACCAGGTACAGGCTATGGTGGATCATGTAGATGAACAGTTGGGAAGAGCCGGCTATGAGGTAAAACAGATTGAGGGAACCAAAAACTCCAGTTGGATCCTTATGGATTACGGTGATCTGATCGTTCATATTTTTGACGAAGAAAACCGCCTGTTCTATGATCTGGAAAGAATTTGGAGAGACGGAAAGGTTCTGGATGCAGAAGACTTCCTCAAATAGAAGGTTTGTCAGAATTGGTTTACGATAACAAATCCCTCCGGGCAGGATCGCACTGCTGCGGAGAAGCCTGCCCGGAAGGATTCTTTTTGGTAAAGCACACAGATATCAGCTATGACTTTCTCTGTGTGCTTTTCTTTATGGAATCATTACAAATAGAAACGGAAAATACCAAAGACCTTTCCGAGAATCTGTATCTCACCATTGATGATGATCGGGTCCATGGCATCATTCTCCGGCTGCAGGCGATAGTAACCTTTTTCTTTATAAAAAGTCTTGACTGTAGCAGAATCTTCAACAAGCGCTACAACAATATCGCCATTGGCTGCAGTAGTCTGCTGCTTCACTAATACCTGATCCCCATCAAAGATTCCCGCATTGACCATGCTGTCTCCCTTAACGCGGAGCATAAAGCTCTGTTCGTTCGGCATAAATTCGGCCGGAACCGGAAAATATGTTTCAATATTTTCTACCGCAAGAATCGGCTGGCCTGCCGCCACTGTGCCGATCAGAGGAACATTGACCACCTCTCTGCGGACAAGATTAAAATTATCGTCAATAATTTCGATCGCACGCGGCTTCGTAGCATCTCTGCGGATATATCCGTTTTTCTCCAGTGCTTCAAGATGTGAATGCACGGAAGAGGTGGATTTCAGATTTACTGCCTCGCAGATTTCCCTGACTGCCGGTGGAAAACCGCGGTTTAAAATTTCGTTTTTGATATAGTCCAGAATTTCCTGCTGTTTCTTACTGATTCTGCCATATGTCATAAAAGGTACCTCCCACTCCTGACGGTTCTTTTTCTTACAGAAATTATATCACAAATCTTTTTAAAAAGCAAACAAATATTCCGAAAATACGTTCGGTTTTTCTGCTGCTTTTTTTGGCTGAATCATGGATACATATGGACACGGAATGAACCGTAACCAGGGCTGTACATTTCTCTCAAAAAATGGTACAATAATTTGGTATCGGTTATAAGAAAGAGGTAAAGGAGGCATTTTTTTGCCTAATAATAAAAAAGGACCCGGCATGGCATCGGGGATTTTACGAAAAATCAGGAATGTATTTGGTTTAAATATTGGAACGGTCATGTTCGGTGTTTTATTTCTTTATATGCTGTTCAGTGCCATATTATATCTGACCTCTCCCCGAATTGAATCCTATCAGGTCATCGCAGGCCCGTTGTCCAGAAATGAGACGTACACCGGTCTTGCTATCCGCGAGGAAACCACTTATAAAGCAGATTCCAATGGATATGTGACCTATTTTGCACGGGAGGGCAGCAAGATCAATGCAAACGGAGCCGTATACGGAATCAGCAGCACCAAAGTCCCGGAAACAGAAACTTCACTGAGTCAGGAGGAGCTTTCAAAGATCCGAAGCGATATGATGAGCTTTTCCAAAGGCTTTAATCCAAGTAAATTTAATAATACCTACAGTTTCAAATATGAGCTGGAGGGAAATATCCTGCAGTACGCAGGTGTTACCGCAGAGGCCTCCCCTCTGACCCTTGCAAAAGCAGAGGAGGGAGAGGAAGCAGCAACTGCAGATTCCATTTCCAACAGTCTCGCAAGTGTTGTAACACTTGGAAATCAGACGATCAGCAAGGCAGTGACAGATGGCATTATCCTTTATTCCAAAGACAGCTATGAAGGAAAGACCATTGATTCCATAACACAGGCGGATTTTGATCAGAATTCATATCATGAAACAGATTTGAAAACAAAGAATTCCGTAAAGGCCGGGGATGATATCTACACGCTTATTTCTGATGAGCGGTGGAGTCTGTTAATTCCACTGAGCGACCGGCAGGCTGTGAAGTTGGCTGACCGTACCTCCATACGTGTGAAATTTTTAAAGGATGATATGACGCAGAGCGGAAATTTTTCTATCATAGAGATTGAAGGCTCCAAATACGGAAAGATTGATTTTAGTAAGGGCCTGATTCGTTATGCTTCCGACCGCTTCCTGGAGATTGAACTGGTAACAAATACAGTCAGCGGCCTGAAGCTGCCTCTGACCTCTATTGTAACAAAAGAGTTCTATACCATTCCGTCCGAATATTCTACTACAAATGAGAGCAGTCAGGAAATCGGCTTTATGGTAGAAGGGAAGAATGACAACGGAGAATCTGCCAATACCTTCGTCAATGCGACGATTTATGCAAGTATTGAGGTCCCGGGGGCAACTACCGCTTCTGATGGGGAGACAGAAACCAGTTATATCTATTATGTAGACAAAAGCGATTTCAAAGAAGGAGACGCAATTGTCAGCCAGAAAAGCCAGGGAAAATATGTAATTGGGGATGTGGGTGTTCTGGAGGGAGTATATTGCATCAATAAGGGATATGCTGTCTTCCGGAGAATTGAGATTCTGGATCAGAATGAGGAATATGCCATTGTATCCAAGAATACTTCTTATGGCCTGTCCCGGTATGACCATATTGTAAAAAATGCAGATAAAGTAAATGAAGAAGATATATTGTATTAATCAGGAGGCTTTGAAATGATAGCGGAAAATTTACAGCAGGTCCGAGAGAATATCAGACGCGCATGCCAGAAAGCTGGAAGAAACCCGGAGGAAGTTACTTTGATAGCGGTCAGCAAAACAAAACCGGTTTCTGCTCTTTTGGAGGCATATGATGCGGACGCACGTGTATTCGGAGAAAATAAGGTTCAGGAGATCATGGATAAATATGACCGGCTTCCATCGGACATACAGTGGCACATGATCGGGCATCTGCAGAGAAATAAAGTAAAATATATCATTGATAAGGTGGCTATGATTCATTCTGTAGATTCCCTGCGTCTTGCAGAGACGATTGAACGCGAGGCTGCCAGGCACAATGTAAAAGTTCCGGTGCTGGTTGAAGTAAATGTAGCACAGGAAGAGAGCAAATTCGGATTAGGAACGGACGAAGTGATTCCGCTGCTGGAGAGCATTGCAGGATTCGCCCATTTAGAGGTAAAAGGGCTGATGACAATTGCACCTTTTGTTGAAAATCCTGAAAATAATCGTGAAGTATTTCGTGAATTAAAAAAATTAAGTGTTGACATTAATGCCAAAAACATTAATAATATTACTATGAGTGTCCTGAGCATGGGTATGACCGGTGATTATGAGGTTGCTGTGCAGGAGGGCGCTACGATGGTACGTGTAGGAACAGGTATCTTCGGTGAAAGAGACTATTTACGACAAGATTAATAAGATTGGAGATTAAAATGGGCGTTTTAGACAAATTTTTGGATGCCATTAAACTGAATGACGATTACGATGACGATGAATTCTTGGATGATGATTTATTAGATGAAGCCGATGATGATTTTCTGGATGATGAGCAGGACGAAAAACCGGCTAAGAAATTTTTTCAGAAATTCAGCAGAAAGAGGGACGAGGAAGACGATTATGATGACCTGGAGCTGGACGATGAGGAGCCTGTAAAAGCGGTTTCCAGAATCACTCCGAAGCCTGCTGTATCTGCAAAGCAGGAAAGAACTGTACGGCCCACTTCATCCAAAATCACACCAATGAGAAGCAATAAGCGCGGTACACAGACTGCGAATATGGAAGTATGTGTGATCAAGCCGGCTTCCATGGATGATACGAAGGAAATTGCTGATACATTGGTTGATAATTCTACAGTTATACTGAATCTGGAAGGCATTGATGTGGAACTGGCACAGAGAATTATCGATTTTACGTCCGGTGCGTGCTATTCTCTGGGCGGGACGCTCCAGAAAGTATCCAGCTACATTTTTGTCCTTGGACCATACAATGTGGATATTACAGGAGATTTACAGAATATTTTGGGAGGCTCCGTTCCTTCTGTCAGAGCGGGGTATTGATCCGCAATGGAAAAGGATGAGTTTTTTCTTAAGAGAATCCGGGAATTGGCTAATATTTCTTATCAGCGGGATATTGTCACCTTTTCGGATTTTCTTACATTAAATGAACAAAATATGATAAATAGCCGGATTTCCCGTATGCCGGGAGTGGTAATGGAAGCCTTCGGCGGTTATGAGCACGCAGAGCGTCAGATGGTGGCTTTTCATCCTGATGCTCTTGTCTTTCCCTGGGAATATCCCATCGACTGCCTGAAGATAGAACCAAAGGCAGTGAAGTTTTCGGAAAAGCTGACGCACAGAGATTACTTGGGAGCGCTGCTAAATCTTGGTGTGGACCGCAGCGTGATCGGAGACATTCTGGTACAGGAGGATGCTGCCTGGTTTTTCTGTCTGAGGAAAATGTCGGACTTTTTTCTGGAAAATCTCTGCAGAGTACGGCATACCGGCATTTTGCTCACCAAAGTAGAAAATCCTGAAGAACTGCCAAAGCCCCGGCTGGAGCCGGTGATGGGTACCTGTGCATCTGTCCGTCTGGATTCTTTGATCGCATTGGCGTTCCGGGAATCCAGAAGCAGTATGGTATCCTATATCGAGGGCGGCCTTGTTTTTGTAAACGGAAAGCTGATCACGTCTAATGGATATGAGCCAAAAGAGGGGGATATCGTATCTGTGCGGGGAAAGGGGCGGTTCCGTTATGAAGGGATATCCGGTCAGACCAGAAAGGGGCGCTTAAGCGTCTGCATTATGAGATATATATAAACAGGAGGCATCATGGCTGAAGAAAAATTACAGGTGAAACGAGAAGGGGATTTTTATTATCCGATATATTTTGAAAAAAATTTTGGTAAATTAGCCTCTGCATTAGCAGAAGAAGGGCTGGACGGGAGAAAGCTCTGTATTGTGACGGACAGTCATGTGGCACCTCTGTATCTGGACGGGGTGGAAGCCGCTTTGGCTTCTGTTTCAGATGAAATTTCCACCTTTGTGTTTGAAGCAGGAGAAAGGAATAAAAATCTGAATACGGTCCGGGATTTGTATGTTACTTTGATTCAGAACGGTATGGATAGAAAAGGATTATTAATCGCTCTCGGAGGAGGTGTCGTCGGAGATTTGACCGGCTTTGGCGCCGCTACTTATTTGAGGGGCGTTGATTTTATCCAGGTTCCGACTACGCTTCTGGCTCAAGTGGACAGCAGCGTAGGCGGTAAGACCGGTGTGGATTTTCAGCAGTACAAAAACATGGTGGGCGCTTTCCATCAGCCCCGCCTGGTTTATATGAACATGACAACACTTCAGTCTCTTCCGGCTGTGGAGTTTGCCTGCGGAATGGGTGAGATACTGAAAACAGGACTGATCTGTGATGCGGAATTTTTCCGTTTTGTACTTGCAAATCAGAAGCCTGTTCAGGCGCTGGATGCAGATATGCTTTCTAAAATGATCCGCCGCTGCTGTCAGATCAAGTCCGGTGTTGTGGAACGTGATCCGAAAGAGCGGGGAGAAAGGGCATTGCTGAATCTTGGCCATACAGTCGGACATGCAGTGGAAAAGCTGATGAATTACCGGCTTCTTCACGGGCAGTGTGTGGGTGTCGGGCTGATTGCGGCTGCGGCAATTTCTCTAAGGAGGGGTCTTCTGACGGAAGAAGAATATCATGAAATTCAAAAAGGCTTGGCAGCTTATCAGCTTCCTCTCAAGATACAGGGATTAGAAGCGGAGGCGATCCTTCACGCCACCAAAAAAGATAAAAAAATGGAAAACGGGCAGATCAGGTTCATACTTATGGACGGAATCGGAAAAAGCTTTATGGATAAAACGGTAACAGATGACGAATTATACGCGGGTATCAGGGAGATTATCGGATGAAGGAAGAAAAAGCGCTTTCTCCCGCATTCTGCATGTTTGCCGGAATCCTGTCTGTCATTCTTCTTACGGCATTGGATCAGTATACGAAAGTATTGGCTGTCCGGCATCTCCGGTGGGAGGAGCCCATTATACTGATAGAGGATGTGTTGGAGCTGAAATATCTGGAAAACAGAGGAATTGCTTTTGGAATGTTTCAGGGAAAAATTTCTGTTTTTGTGGTTTTATGTATCCTGTTTTTTCTTGCCGCTATTTATTTGTTTATCAGGATACCAAAAACCCGGTATTATCTTCCTCTGATACTGATCCTGTTTTTGATGGTAAGCGGAGCTGCCGGCAATTTTATTGACAGAGCTGTGCGGGGGGCAGTCGTGGATTTTATTTATGTGTCTCTCATTGATTTTCCGATTTTTAATCTGGCGGATATTTATGTTGTGTGCAGCGGGATTTTGTTGATCCTGTTCGTCTGTCTGAAATATAAAGATGAGGATTTTGGCTTTATCAAGCCGGGATGTAAGGGCTAATGTATGGAAGCATTGGAATTTAAAGTTGAAAAAGAGACTGCGGGTATCCGCATTGACCGTTTTCTTGCGGACAAATGCGGAGATGTTTCACGTTCCTATCTGCAGAAGCTTCTGAAGGAACAGCAGATTACAGTCAATCAGAAAGTTGTCAAAGCAAACCATAAGGTACAGGAGGGGGAAAGTGTCCGGCTTCTCCTTCCTGAAATGAAAGAGCCGGATATTCTGCCTGAGGAGATTCCTCTTGATATTCTGTACGAGGATGATTATCTGCTGGTGGTAAACAAGCCGAAGGGAATGGTGGTACATCCCAGTGCCGGTCATACGCAGGGAACCCTGGTAAATGCAGTTTTGGCACATTGCAGAGGAAATCTTTCCGGTATCAACGGAGTTCTCCGGCCCGGAATCGTGCATAGGATAGATAAAGATACTACAGGCGCCCTTTTAATCTGCAAGGAGGATACGGTGCATCAGAATTTGGCCGGGCAACTGAAAGAGCATTCTATGAAAAGACGTTACAGAGCCATTGTTCATGGAAAGCTGAAGGAGGAAGAAGGGACCATAGAAGAGCCCATTGGACGTCATCCAATTGATCGGAAGAAAATGGCAGTCAATCATAATAACGGCAAGGATGCAGTAACGCACTATCGGGTGCTGGAACGTTTTGGCAATGAAACATATGTGGAATGCCGCCTGGAAACAGGGCGCACCCATCAGATTCGTGTACACATGGCAAGCATCGGACATCCGCTTCTTGGGGACGGGGTATACGGCTCCGGGCGAAATCCCTATCATCTTGAGGGGCAGGCTCTGCATGCCATGGTGTTGGGCTTTGTTCATCCAAAAACCGGAGAGTATTTGGAATTCCAGGCTCCTTTGCCTGAATATTTTTTGAAATTATTAGATAAATTAAGAAAATAGTTGTTTTTCCTCAAAAGATTATTGTATAATAGGATTATAAAATCTTTCACAGAAGGAGGTTGACAGTTTATGAACAGTACAAGTTCAATCATTACAATAGGACGGGAATACGGAAGTGCCGGACGACAGGTTGGTCAGGAAGTAGCAAAGTATTTCGGTATCAAATGTTACGATAAGGAGCTTTTGGAGCACGCTGCCAATGACAGCGGTATCTGCAAGGAATTATTTGAAAATCACGATGAGAAGCCAACCAACAGCTTTTTATATTCCCTGGTAATGGATACGTACTCCTTTGGATATTCCTCTGCGGGATTCACAGATATGCCTATGAACCATAAGGTATTTCTGGCTCAGTTTGATGCAATCAAGAAGCTTGCAGGAGAAGGCCCCTGTGTTATGGTAGGCCGCTGCGCGGATTATGCATTGGCAGACTGGAAGGACTGCTTCAGTGTATTTATTCATGCGGATTTGGATTGGAGAATTCATCGTATTTCTTCCAAGTACGGCAAATCAGCCAAGGAAGCAAAGGATATGATCAATAAAACCGATAAGAGCAGGGCAAGCTATTATAATTATTATACAAACAAAAAATGGGGAGCTGCCTCCGGTTATAGTCTGAGTATTGACAGCAGCAGGTTTGGTATCGAGAATACTGCAAAAGCAATCATCGAGGCAATCAAAATTTTTGATGCTTCCAAGGAACAAAAGTCATGATTACAAAAGAGAGCCCGGGCATTCATTTGGAATGTCCGGGCTCTGATATTAAGGGATTGTCCACCCTTTTAGATTACCGTTCATCACAGCGGTAAACATACGTTCCTTAGTTCCGGGATGATCATGATTCAGCTTCCGGAGGAGATTTTTGGCATATTCCCTCTTGGTATTTCCGTCTGCGGGGCAGCGGTTTTTTACGACCGGAAGGTCATATTTGTGCTGGAAACCAATGACGTCCATTTCCTCCATAAACAGCATAGGACGAATGAGGGTAAGCTCCATACGGTCCCAATAAGTGACCGGAGAGAAGGTATGGAATCTGCCTTCAAAAATCAGAGACATCAGCATTGTCTCCACAACGTCATCCTTATGATGCGCGTATGCGACTTTGTTGCAGCCCAGCTCTTTTGCAACTTGGTTCAGAGCACCCTTTCGCATTTTCGCACAAAGGGAGCAGGGATTGCTTTCCTTACGGTCGTCAAACACAATTTTTGCGATTTCTGTAGGAATCACCGTATAGCGGATACCGAGGCTTTCGCATAACCTGCGGATCGGTTCCATGGAGATTCCTTCGAACCCCAAATCAACAGTGATAGCTTCTATGGTAAACGGGTTCGGATAAAACCTGGAAAGTCCGTGAAGGGCATAGAGCAGCGTCAGGCTGTCCTTTCCACCGGAAACACCTACTGCAATCCTGTCTCCATTCCGAATCATCTGGAATTCATCAATAGCTTTTCTTGTAACGCTTAAAACCTGTTGTAATTTCATAGCTCCCCCTTGATGCAAAGTAATCGGAAGTAATAATATCAAACTTTTGTTGCAAAAGAATAAAAAAATATTTAAATTATTGAGACATACCTTTAAAACAGTGGTATAATGAGCGTATAAGTTATGTTAGGAGGAAATTATGAAGTTTCGTTGGGATAACCGTTATCTGCATTGGGGTGTGACCGCGTTTTTTGTTATCGCAGCAAGCATGCTGTTTTACTATGGAATTTTCCATATGAAAACACTGATCGTAGGAATCAGGACCTTTTTCGGGATTATGGCGCCGATCATCTATGGAATTGCGATTGCCTATATATTGAGCGCTGTCGTAAATTTTCTGGAGAATAAGCTGATATACCCGCTTCTGAATAAAAAATCCATTCAACTGGAAAAGCGGGGGAAAAGAGTGGTTCGCTGGGTATGCGTTTTGTTTTCTCTGTTTTTGCTGCTGATTATCATATATACATTGATTATGATGATTCTTCCGCAGCTTATCCGCAGCATCATGAACATTATTTACAGCTTTCCGTATTATGTCAGCGGCGTTGAAAAATGGCTGAATTCTTTTATTGAAAAAGGCTGGAATATGGATACGGACATGATCGATATGCTGAATCAGTATTCCAGCGAGGCGCAGGAATATCTGACAACCAATATCCTTCCGCAGATGCAGGCTATGCTGAAAAACATTTCAGCGGGAGTTTTTGATATTTTGGTATTCCTGAAGAATTTTCTCATCGGAGCTGTCGTGTCGATTTATGTATTAGCTGACAAGGAGGTCTTTGTTGCAAGGAGTAAAATGGTCATCTATGCCTTGTTTCCCACAAAAGAAGCAAATTTTATCATTCACTCCATGAGATTTACGCATAAGACCTTCGGCGGTTTTATCAGCGGCAAAATTCTCGACTCTGCCATTATAGGGGTATTGTGTTATATCGGGACCACGATACTGGATATGCCCTATGCCATTCTTGTCAGTGTGATCGTAGGCGTTACGAATGTAATTCCGTTTTTCGGTCCCTACCTTGGAGCTATCCCGTGTTTCCTTCTGATCTTGCTGGTGGATCCTATGAAGAGCTTATATTTTGCAATTTTTATTCTGATCCTGCAGCAGTTTGACGGAAATATCCTGGGGCCGAAAATTCTTGGAGATTCCACTGGATTATCCAGTTTTATGGTGATCGTTGCCATTATGATAGGCGGAGGACTTTTCGGTATTCCGGGGATGATTGTGGGCGTTCCCGTATGTGCGGTCATTTATGCGGCTGTATGGAAGCTCCTTGGTCATTCTCTGAATAAGAAAAAGATGCCTGAGAATACGGAGGATTACTACAATATTGACTGTCTGGATCCGAAAACAAAAGAGCCGATTCCTATGCCGAAAGAATCTGAGCATAGAAGGGAAGTGTACCGTCCGAAAAATCCTGACAGTGTTTTTATGAAGGTATGGAGAAAGGTTCAGAAGGTATTTCTGATCGTATGGGCACAAATAAAGAAGTATCTGCTTATTGCATGGAAGGAAATAAAAAAATACCGCAATTTTGCAGGTACAAAAATGAAAAAACTGAATGGGAAGGAAAAGGAAGATTCAAAATGAAGCTTTTCATACAACGTGTAAATCATGCTGAGGTAAAGGTAGACGGAGAGATCGTCGGGCAGATCGGTAAGGGGCTGCTGGTGTTTGTCGGAGTGGGAAAGCAGGACACTTTGGCCGTTGCCGACAAATATTTAAAGAAGCTGCTGGGACTGCGGATTTTTGAAGATGAAGCAGGAAAGACAAATCTGGCCCTGGCTGATGTAAACGGTGAGCTCCTCTTTATTTCACAGTTTACGTTATATGCAAACTGTAAAAAGGGAAACCGGCCGAGCTTCATTGAGGCAGGTCATCCGAAGGATGCAAATGCTCTTTATGAATATATGATCCGGGAAGCAGGCAAAACAGTTCCTGTCGTACAGCATGGTGTTTTTGGGGCAGATATGAAGGTTTCGCTGGAAAACGATGGTCCGTTTACCATCATTCTGGATGAATCTATTCTGTAGCAAAACAATATACAAAAGAGCGTAAAAGGGGGATTTGCGCGTATGAAAGGAAAAAAGGGACTTGCCGTCATACTCTGCATTTTGGCAGCGCTGTTTTTGGCGGGGGGTATTGTGACGGCTGCTGCGGCACAGGAGGTTTCGGCTGCTGCAAAGCCAAAAAACAGATTTGTTGTCAAAAACGGTGTCTATTATTATTATGACAGCAAAGGTAAGCTTGCCAGAGGCTGGTTTATTTCCAAGGCTGGAAATAAGTATTATTTCAACAAAAAAACGGGCGCCGCCAAAGCCGGAATCATCAAAATCGGAAATCAAAAATATTGCTTTAATGCCAAAGGCAAAATGCTGAAGACATGGCAGACGGTACAGGGAAAGAAGTATTTCTTTGACCAGAAGGATGGCCATATGCATACCGGCTGGACCATTACGGCAGCAAAAAATCAGTATTATTTCTGGGAGGGTGGGGTACTCCGTCCCGGTTTCCGTAAGGTCGGCGGCAAAACCTATTGCTTTGACGGTAAGGGTAAGATGCTGAAGAAGCGTTTTGTGGCTATCGGCAGGAAAACCTATTATCTGGACAAAAACGGGCAGAAGAAGAAGGGCAAAGCCAAAATCGGCAAATATTTGTATGCTTTTAATAGAAGCACAGGGGTAATGGTAATTGCTGGATGGTACAAAGAAAAGGATGGCTCCTGCTATTATGCAGGAGAAAAGGGAAGGCTTTATACCAGTACCTGGTTTACCAGGAGTACAGGCACCTACTATGCAGACAGCAATGGAGCCCTTGCAACCGGATGGCTTACTTTAAGCGGCAATAAATATTATTTAAATTCCGCAGGTGTCCGTCAGACTGGCTGGGTAGAAGTAGACAATGAACAGTATTATTTGAATCCTTCTACCGGAGCCATCGAGAAAAACAAGTGGATTGATAAGAACCATTATGTAGGCGGAAACGGAGCCTGGATACCGGGGTATTCCAATCAGGCCTTCCGCTGGCCGCTGGATTCCAAGTGGAGCACCATTACCAGTAAGTTCGGCCTCAGAAAGGCGCCTGGTCCTGCCGCATCCACAAACCATAAGGGAATTGATATTGCGGCACCTTCCGGAACTCCGATTTACGCAGTTGCAGATGGAACGATTGTAGCCAAGCTTCCGCCTTCCGAGAGCGGTGGAGCCGGAAATTATATTCAGATCAACCATGGTAAGGGAATCATTTCTGAATACATGCATCAATCTAAATTTGCCTCCGGCATAAAGGTCGGCAGCAAGGTAAAGAAAGGCCAACTGATCGGTTATGTAGGAAATACCGGAAACTCCTATGGAGCACATCTGCATTTAGGCTTCATTATCAATGGAGTGCGCAGGGATCCGCTGAATTATGTCGTAAAACCAAAGTGATGGAAGCTTCGTATATGAATCTCCATCTATAACATTAATTCTCCCTCAATGTAACAGCAGAGGCCGCCTGGCGTCGTCTGGCGTCGTCTAAGGCGGCATAATGCTTCTTGGTAGTATTGACATCCTTATGTCCCAAAACGTCCGCCACAAGGTAAATATCCCCTGTTTCCTGGTACAGGGCAGTGCCATAGGTGCTGCGGAGCTTATGAGGGGTAATTTTCTTTGTGGTCGTGATTTCGCGCGCATATTTTTTGACAAGATTTTCAACAGCCTGAATACCGATGCGCCTACGCTGCGCAGAATAGAAGAGAGCATGTTCATGGCCGGCAAGCGGAGTGATGCCTTCCCTCACAGCTATATAATTCTTCAGAGCTTTTTCTACTTCCGGTCCGAAATAAACAACCATTTCGTTGCCGCCTTTTCTGGTCACACTGATTCCGTTGTTTTTAAAATCTACATCCTCAATATCAAGGCCGACGCACTCAGAAACACGAATTCCAGTACCCAGAAGCAAGGTTACCAGTGCAAGGTCACGTTCCCTGGTCTTTTCATAAAATACGCGTTTCTGACCGGTCAAATGATCCCCGCAGTGCTCAATATAATCCAAAAGTAAAGCGACTTCATCTGTGTCCAGCCTGATAATACTTTTCTGGTGTATCTTAGGAACATCTACCAAAACGGTTGGATTTGTATGAATCATTTCTCTTTTATAATAATATGCATAGAAACTGCGCAGAGCGGAAATTTTGCGTTTTAAGCCACGTTCGCCATTGGTCTCCAGCTTGTCACCGTTTTTATAAACCTTCAGGTATTCCTGATATTCTTCAATATCCAATGCCCTGATATTATCCAGAACGTCTACGGTAAAATCCTGCATGCTGTAATTCCTGAAAGCCGGATTTTGATCCAATAAAAATTGAAAAAAGATGCGTATATCATAGGCATAGGAAATCCTGGTCTTTGTTGTGGTGGTGGCATCAATGGCGCGGAAATAGTCCTTGCAGAACGGAGGCAGGGTTTTCAGAACCTCACGGAGTTTTAATGTGTTTTCAATGTCTGTGTGTTCACGGTAAGTAGTTTTTTTGTCCATAAGAAGGTACCTCCAAAATCCAGATAATGCTGATGAAATGTATTTGTTTATTTTAGCATATCTTTTGGATTTTCGCAACATCTATTTGAAAAACTCGGGTTTGTCGTATAGATATGTGTCATTATATCTGCTGTTTTTTCAAACGGCAGACGAATTTTACAACAAAACAACCAGAGAAACGTTCATTTCTCTGATTGTTTTATGTTTGGGTTTAAGATTTATTCCGTTTCTCTTTCAATATTCCGAAACTCTTCCGTATCAAAGAATTCCTGTATGGTGATTCCTAAACCATCGCACAGCTTGATAATTGTAAAAATCCCCGGATTTTTAGTAATGCAATGTACGATATTCATAATTGTCGTAATGGGTACCGTAGACTTATACGACAAGGAATAATAAGACATCTTTCGTTCCCTACACAGTACATTGATACGTTTTGCAAGTATTTTTTGTTCTCTCATTCGCAATCCCTCATTTCCTGCTTATATTATTATTGTATAACTTTTTTTCGGTACATTAATACCTTATACAATAGTAATACGATAGAAATTGTCGAAAATCACTCCTTTTTTCAAATAATAATGCAGACGAGTCCTCCTTTGCTGTCATTGACAATCTTCTGCATGGTATCCTGAAGCTTCACCTGACTTTCCTCACTGATCGCTGTAATTTTATTGCGGATACCATCCTGTACCAATTGTTCAATGGATTTGCCGAAAATATTGGTTTCCCAGACACTTTCGCCCCGCTCACTGCTCTCTCCTATATACTGGATCAGGTCTTTCGCCTGCTGCTCCGTACCTACGATCGGTGCAATTTCCGTCTCAATGTTTGCCCGAATCATATGAATGGAAGGGCTCCTGGATTTAATTTTAACCCCAAACTTATTGCCCTGTTTAATGACTGTCGGCTCCTCCATTTGAATTTCCGTAAGCTCCGGCACTACCACGCCGTAGCCGCTTCCGCGGACCGCCTCCAGGGCAGACTGCACCTTTACATACTGTTCCTTCATTGCCGCCAGCTCCTTCATTGTATGAATCAGCTCATATTCACTGTCCATCGGAATGCCGCTCATTTCACTCAGCATCTTATAATAGTATTCATCATTTATCTGAATGCGGACCTTTACCGTACCATCCGAAAGACTGATGCCGTCCAGCATCGTTTCCTGGACATATGGACCCTGAAGCTGTACAGATTCTTTGGTGATGTCCCGGATATGGGAAAGCTTTTTCATTGCTTCTTTGATCTGACCTATTATCTGCCCCTTCAGTTCATGGTCTGTCGGCAGCATTTCTACCCACTTCGGAATATAAAATTGAATCTCACTGATCGGGAATTCATATAACACCTTTTCCAAAATACGGCTGATATCCTCCCTGCGGAGCTGTTCGCAATTGGCAGTCATCGCAGTCACACCGTATTTTTCCTCCAGCTCACTGGCAAGCTGCATAGTCTCCTCTTTGTAAGGCATCTGGGAATTCACCAGCACCAAAAACGGCTTTCCCTGTTTTTTCAGCTCCTGAATGGTCCTTTCCTCTGCCTCCAGGAAGTTTTCCCTGGGAAGCTCCCCGAAGCTTCCGTCACTGGTGATTACAAGTCCAATGGTGGAATGTTCCTCGATTACTTTCCTTGTACCGATTTTTGCTGCTTCATGGAATGGAATCGCTTTTTCAAACCATGGCGTTTTTACCATGCGTTCCTTTCCATCTTCTACATGCCCTGCCGCATCCTTAACCCAAAAGCCCACACAGTCAATAAGCTTTACTTTGACCTTCTGCTCTCCGCCCAATAGCACAGGAACAGCCTCTTTGGGAATGAATTTCGGTTCCACTGTCGTTATGAGCTTGCCGGAACCGCTTAATGGAAGCTGATCCCGTACTTCTGTCTGTTTTTCCTGCGCCATTCCCGGCAGCGCCACCAGCTCCATGAATCTTCTGATAAATGTGGATTTTCCAGTACGGACAGGGCCAACAACGCCTATGTATATATCACCGCCGGTACGTGCCTGAATATCCCGGTAAACCTGAAAATTTTCCATAAAAAAAGCCCCCTTGCATAAATTCACGCAATCGCATGTATTGCTATAAATATATGCCCGGGAGCCTTTTGTTATGTCATGAAATATCAAATCAAATCAGAGGAACCGAAAAACGGTCCCTCTGAAAAATCTTTAATAAAATTCATTGTGAAGAAGCTCATGTTCCCTGCCTTTGAGCAATCCATTATAAAGCTCAATCACTAATGGATTTTCATCGGATTTCTTGATAATTGTGGTATTATCCGCATTATATAATCCCTTTGCTCTTGCTGCCCTGGTTCTCGCACCTGCTCTGGTGGGCTGCCCGCCTCCCATAACACAGCCGCGTCTGCAGGCCATAACCTCAATAAGGTGATATTCTGCTTCTCCGTTCTTCACACGGTCCATGACGATTCTTGCGTTGGCAAGGCCGCTGGCTACACAGATTTTTACCTCCATTCCATTATAATCCACGGAGAATTCCTTAATTCCTTCTTCACCGCGGACACCGCTTTCAGCAATTGCATTCATGGCCTCTTTAGAATGATCCGGGGACAGACGGCGAAGAACTGCCTCCGTAACACCGCCGGTTACGCCGAAGATCACACCGCCGCCGGAGCCAAAGCCGAATGGCATATCACATGCTTCCGGTTCCAGTTTGGAAAGATCCAGACCAAATTCATCAATCATGCGAATCAATTCTGTTGTTGTGATAACCATATCTGTATCCTGTTCACCGTTGGTAAAGCTGTTCGGCCGGACTGCCTCTGCCTTTTTTGCGGTACATGGCATAATGGAAACCATCACAGTCTTTTTGCCTTTTGCGTTTTCAGGATCCCGATAGTATTCTTTGATCACTGCTGACATCATTCCCTGCGGAGAACGGCAGGTGGACAGATTCGGAATATAATCCCTGTACTGGTCCGTGATGAATTTTACCCATGCCGGACAGCAGGAGGTCAGAAGCGGAAGCTTCTCTCCCTTTTCCACTCTTCTGAGGAATTCTGCAGACTCTTCCATAATGGTCAGGTCAGCACTGAAGGTGGTATCATATACCTCATCAAATCCCATCCTATGAAGTACATTGACAATTTTGCCCATAACACTTCGACCCTTCGGCAGTCCGAAATGGTCGCCCACCGCCACACGAACTGCAGGAGCGATCTGGGCCACCACGCGGACATCCTTATCGGAAAGCGCATCCCATACATCAGTTCTGTTGGAACGGATCGTAATAGCTCCTGTCGGACAATATACACGGCACTGACCGCAGTTTACACACTCTGTGGCAGCGATCTTTTTATTAAACGCCGGTATGGCAATGGCTTCTGTACCACGGTTGGCAAATCCCAGAACGCCAACGCCCTGAAGCTCTTCGCAGACACGGATGCAAAGACCGCACTGGATACATTTGTTGGGGTCACGTACAATGGATGGCGACGAGAAATCAATCTCATGCTCTTCCTTATAGTTATCAAACCGAATTTCCCGGATTCCCATCTTATGGGCCAGCTCCTGAAGTTTACACTCTCCGCTCTTACGGCAGGTTGTACAGTCGCGGCAGTGGGAAGCAAGTAATAGCTCCAGAATCAGTTTTCTGTATTTTCGGATTCTTCCGGAATTGGTATAAATTACCATTCCATCTCTTGGTTCTTCAGAACAGGATGCAAAGGTTTTTCCTCTGTCATCCTCTACTGTACAGAGACGACATGCACCAAAGGTGGACAATTCTGAATGGTAGCACAATGTCGGAATATCAATCCCGGCGTTGCGTATAACGCTCAGGACATTTTTTTCATCGGTAAATTCTACTTTTCTACCGTCTATTGTCATAGTTCCCATAATTTATCCTCCCTTCTATGCTTCCACGTAAATTGCATCAAAGTTGCAGTTGTCTTTACATGCACCGCACTTGATACACAGATCATTGTCAATCCTGTATGGGCTCTTGATCTTACCATAGATAGCGCCTGCCGGACAGTTCTTCGCACATTTGCCGCATCCGATACAAAATTCCGGATTGATGTGGAATCTGCGAAGCGCTGTACAAACCTTAGCACGGCATTTCTTATCTCTGATATGCTCCTCATACTCGCTGCGGAAGCGTTTCAGGGTGCTGATAACCGGAAGCGGTGCGCTCTTGCCAAGACCGCACAGAGCCATGCTCTGTACCATTCTCGCAAGCTCTTCCAGCTCGTCCAGGTCGGACATCTTTCCTTTGCCGTCTACGATTCTCTCCAGGATTTCCAGCATACGCTTGGTTCCTTCACGGCACGGGACACATTTGCCGCAGCTCTCACGCTGAGTAAAGCTCATGAAGAATCTGGCCACTTCTACCATACAGGTATTTTCATCCATAACAACCAGGCCGCCGGAACCCATGATCGCATCCAGCTTCTTCACGGAATCGAAATCCAGCGGCTGGTCGAGCTGATCATCAACCAGACATCCGCCGGAGGGGCCCCCGATCTGAACGCCCTTAAATGCAGCACCGCTCTTCAGGCCGCCGCCGATATCATAAATAATGTGACGGAGATTGGTTCCCATCGGTACTTCAATCAATCCGGTATTCTCAATAGAACCGGTCAGGGAGAAGGTCTTGGTTCCGGGGCTTCCTTCTGTGCCGATGGTACGGAACCAGTCAGCACCCTGAAAGATGATCTTCGGAACATTGGCATAGGTTTCTACGTTATTCAGTACCGTTGGCTTTTCCCAAAGACCTTTTTCTACGGTACGCGGAGGTTTTACACGAGGCATACCGCGCTTGCCTTCAATCGATGCCGTAAGAGCAGAACCCTCACCGCAGACGAATGCACCTGCACCGCGGTTGATATGTAAATGGAAATTCACACCGGAGCCGAGAATATTGTCGCCCAAAAGTCCGTAAGCCTCTGCCTGCTCGATGGCCATACGCAGTCTCTTAACAGACATGGGATATTCTGCACGCACATAGATATAACCGTTTTCTGCGCCTACCGCATAAGCTGCAATGGTCATACCTTCGATCATCTTATACGGATCGCCTTCCATTACGGAGCCGTCCATGAATGCACCCGGATCACCTTCATCACCGTTGCAGACTACATAGCGTTCTTTTTCTTTCTGACGTGCAACCTGCCCCCATTTTCTGCCTGCCGGGAAGCCTGCGCCGCCGCGGCCTCTTAAGCCGGATTTTGTCACTTCGTCGATTACATCCTGCGGGGTCATATCGAAGAATGCTTTTGCCATTGCCTGGAATCCGCCTACGGCAATGTATTCATCAATGGATTCCGCATCGATTTTACCGCAGTTTTCCAAAACGATTCTGGTCTGCAGATTTAAGAATGGAATATCATCCGGATGCTGACAGACTTCATCATTATGTTTATAGAACAAACGCTCTACCGGCTGTCCGCCAAGAATGGTCTTCTCCACGATTTCCTTGCAGTCTTCAAGCTGAACATGCACATACTGATAATCGTAAGGTTCAATGCGCATCAATGGTCCCAGCTCACAAAGACCCTGGCACCCTGTCTTTACAACGCCGACGTGGGGAACATCCTTCTGCATTTCGATTTGCACACCTTCCATGCCTGCGCATAATTTCACCATTTCGTCATAAATTTTATTAGAACCGGAAGCGATACATCCGGTACCTGAACAGACGAGGACACGGCAGGTGTAAGAATCGATAGTTTTCTGAACTTCTGACTGTTTATTCAACAAATCTTCTTTACAAACAATACTCATGCCTTCTCACCTCTCAATCCTTCAATCAGCTCAACTGCCTTTTCCGGTGTCATCTTTGGATGTACTTCATCATTCACAGTCAATGTCGGTGCAAGTCCGCATGCACCGAGGCAGGATACGGTTTCCACCGTAAACAGCATATCATCTGTGGTATGCTTCTTATGGCTTAAACCAAGTTCCTTCATCATGGCTTCTTTTACCGGCATGGATTTTCTTACATGACAGGCAGTTCCATCGCAAACCTTGATGATATACTTGCCCTTCGGTTCAAAGGAAAAGTTCTCATAAAACGTCGCAACACTGTAGGCCTTTGCTTCGGTCACCCCGATCTCCGCTGCCACGTAGGTGAGAAGCTCTCCCGGCAGATAACGGTATTCTGCCTGAATGTCCTGCATGATTGGGATTAACGATGCGGCTTTGCGTCCATAATGCCCGATAATCTCATCTGCCTTTCTGTAATAAGACTGGTCTAACATTCATTTCCCTCCTTAGTTATGAATTTGCTTTCATGATGTCGCTTTCACTTTTAGTAATTTTACACATATAGCTATGACATAATTATACATTAGATTAGCAATTTTCACAAGCAATATCTTTGTGGTTTTCTGGAAATAAAACCCCGGAAACCCGCATAAAATCAAGGTTTTTCAGGATTGTACTCAAAAAAGTACAATGCAAATCCATTGTCAATCTTGTTAATAAAAAAACGTTGATTTTTGGACAATTTTACTATATGATAAATGAAAGGTAGACAAGAAAATTTACATAGGAGATATAGAAATATGGATATGAGAAATTTTGATACACCAGTAAAAGAAATACGCCGTAAAATTTTTACGGAAATTGCCAGGATTGGGTTCGAGTCCACAGACGACAATCTGATCCATGACATTGAAGCCATTCCTTATAATATCGTAGAGGAACGGGCCAAATACCGTGACAGCATTTATCGAGAACGGGCAGTTGCCAGCGAACGTGTCCGCCTTGCCATGGGCCTTTCCCTTCGCCCGGAGAACAGATCTGTCCATCTGACAGATGGTGTAGAGGCCAGCAACATTGACGAGAAGTACTATGAACCGCCTCTCATGCAGGTGATCCCCTCCGCATGCTCTGCGTGTGCGCCGAATAAGTACGAGGTCAGCAACATGTGTAAGGGCTGTGTGGCGCATCCCTGTATGCTGGCATGTCCCAAAGGCGCAATTTCTATGGTAAACGGCAAATCCTACATTGACCAGGAGAAATGCATCAAATGCGGAAAATGCAAATCTGTCTGTCCGTATGATGCCATTGCGCATAAAGAACGTCCCTGTGAACGTGCCTGCGGTGTCAAAGCGATCACCAGTGATGGACAGGGCCGTGCTTCCATTCTGACTGACAAATGTGTCTCCTGCGGCATGTGTATGGTAAGCTGTCCCTTTGGAGCAATTTCTGACAAATCACAGATTTTCCAGCTTGCCCATTCTCTCAGGGAGGGCAACGAAGTGGCTGCAGTTGTCGCACCGGCATATATCAGTCAGTTCGGAGACGAGGTTACACCTCGTAAATTCAAAGCGGCACTGGAAGTACTTGGCTTTTCCAATGTCTATGAGGTTGCTCTTGGAGCAGATATCGGTGCGATCTCAGAAGCTCATCACTATGCAAAAGAGGTTGCAACCGGAAACATTCCGTTCCTCCTGACCTCCTGTTGTCCTTCCTGGTCAGAAATGGCCAAAAAATATTTTCCGGCTATGATCGGCAATATCTCACAGGAGCTGACTCCAATGGTTGCGACTGCACGTAAAGTAAAACAGGAGCATCCGGATACAAAGGTTGTATTTATCGGGCCATGTGCATCCAAGAAACTGGAAGCTATGCGTACTACCGTACGAAGCGACGTGGACTTCGTTATTACCTTTGAAGAGCTGGCCGCCATGTTTGACGCCAAGGAAATTGACCCGGCCGCCTTTGAAGGTGAATCTTCCCTTCATGATGCAACGGCTGCAGGCCGCGGCTATGCAGTTGCGGGCGGTGTGGCAGGCGCCATCGAGGCCTGTTTAAAGGAGTATTATCCGGATGTACCGGTCCATATTGAGCATGCAGAAAGTCTCGCGGAATGCAAAAAAGTCCTTGCACTTGCCAAGGCAGGTAAGCTCAAGGGCTGCATGATCGAAGGCATGGCCTGCCCGGGCGGCTGCATGGGCGGTGCAGGAACCAATGCGCCGTACAGCAAAGCTTCCAAAGCGCTCAAAAAATATGTTGCTGCTTCTTCCAAAAAGCTTCCGCCAAAGGAACTGGAAGAAATTGAACTGGATTAAAAGACTCGCTTAGTCAGATAAAACCTCGGATTTCACGTCCGAGGTTTTATCATAACAGATTTTTATAATGATCACATTGCCAATGACCTGCAGAACCGTGCCGAGACAGCGGAGTCTTTTCCATCTCGTCAGCCATTTTATTGCGGCGCAGCCTCCTTTTCTGCCGCAGCCGGCGCCGTATATTCCCCGCCTTTCAGCTCAGCAAGAAGTATGCGCAGCTTTTCTCCATAACCTGCACCTGCAGCCCAGCCGCCTCCATAAGGATTTTCCTGAATACCCAGCCATTCCACATACGGCGCTGTTTCACGGGCAACCAGATCAAATCTCTCATCCACACATTCATAATTCAAATCTTCTGAGCACGCATATGCTTTCAGATGCTGGACCTGAGCACGGATTCCGGTACGCACATCCGGGAAATAAATGCCCTGCACGCCGTCCCCGGTTGTCCCGAGCCCCGCAAAGTTAAATTGCTCTATTTGGGAATCTCCCCGAAATTGAAGCCAGCCGGTCTCCAGCATAGCCTGCACAAATACGACCTCCCCCCGGACACCCTCTGCCTGTGCTTCCTCCAGGATAATGCTGCAAAACTCCTCAATCGTTCCGGCACCTCCCGACTCCAGTGCTCCGGAAGGATATTCCGCATTCTGACAGGCGTAGCATGCAGTCATATCCTCCAATGCGACCGTTGTATCTCCCATGATCGTATAATAACCGTAGTTATTGTCTGTAGAATCATCTACAAAATCTGTTCCCATACCGGATACTTCCAGATGCTCCGGCTTATGAATCTGTCCTTCCGCGGAATAATCCGGTTCTTCATAACTCTCCGCCGCAGAACCTTCCTCCCCGGCTGCTCTTATTAAAACAGGTGTCCCGAAGATCAGGACACCTGCCAGTACATACAGCATCCAAAAGAGGGTTCTCTTTTGAATTTTTCTCATGCGTTTACTTTTCTCATTGCTGCTTCTGCTACATGACCAACCAGTACAGAAGTTGTTACACTTCCAACACCACCAGGTACCGGAGTAATTGCATCTACAATCGGTTCTACGGCTGCATAATCAACATCACCGCAGAGCTTGCCTTCCGCATTCACATTGATACCGACATCAATGATCGTCTGTCCTTCTTTGACATATTCCGCACCAACGACACCTGCACGGCCTGCAGCCACGATCACAATATCGGCTTCTTTTGCAACAGACGGCATATCTGCCGTTTTTGTATGGCAGATGGTTACTGTGGCATTTTTCTTAACCAGCATCATAGCTGCCGGCTTTCCTACTACAAGGCTTCTTCCGATTACTACTGCTTTTTTGCCTGTACAGTCAATTCCATAATGATCCAGGATTTCCATACATGCCTGTGGAGTACATGGCGGGAATCCGATCTTCTTGCCTGTAAAAACGCCGGACATGGATAAATCTGTCATACAGTCAACGTCTTTTTCCGCTGCAAGTGCATTCTCGATTACTGCCTGATCCAGATGCTTCGGCAGCGGGCGGAACAGCAGAACGCCATGGATATGATCGTCTTTGTTTACTTTGTAAATAGTTTCCAGAAGCTCTTCCTGGGACACATCTCCCGGAAGCAGAATCTTTTCGCATGCAACACCTAAGGTCTCGCAACGTTTTGTAGCGCCTTTTTCGTAAGAAATATCACTTGGATTTTCACCTACACGAATAATGCACAGAGTAGGATTTACTCCTTTGTCCTGCAATTCTGCTACATTTGCTTTGATTCTCTCATTTAATGCCGCGGTTACTTCTTTTCCTAATAACTGTTTTGCCATTACTGTCTTCCTCCTGTACCGCATTAACTGCGGCTATATTCTGGGGTGCCGCTCTGCGGCCTATGAACTTATTTCAATCTGCCGAGAACGCTGTCAAAGGTTTCGTCTGCAATTCTGGTATATTTTTCCAGCATTGCATCAGCCTTTCTGTTTAATTCCTCTGCATATTCTCTATCTGCCATGGACTTTGTATTGATGTATACATTCAGGCTGGCACCCTTTAAAGCAGCCTTGCAGAATGCAGCACCAACGCCTGCATCACTGATGGCAAGCCTGGAACCCTTTGCTCCAAATTCCACGATCAGTTCAATTGCCTCGCAGCATTTCTCCATAATTTCCATTGGAACAGAACATGCATCCTTTAATACGATCTCCATAACTCTGGCTTTTTCTGCCTTCTCTTCCTCTGTTTCTCTAGGCATACCATAAGCCTTGGAAAGCGGTTCAAAAACCTCTGCATCACGTTCGATCAGACGGAGGAAATCTTTCTGAAGCTGGTCGCATTTTGCTTTCAGCTCCCACATTTCATCTTCTACATCTGCATATTTTTTCTTGCCTACTGTCAGGCTTCCTACCATATTGCCAAGTGCGGTTCCCACTGCAGCTACCAGCGCTGATGCGCCGCCACCGCCGGGAACCGGAGCCTTGGAAGCTAAAACTTCTACAAATTCCGTACAGGTACTTGTTGAAAATCCCATTGGAATTTCCCTCCTTTTTTGTGAAAAAATGATCTCAAAAATCTTTTGCCAGGGGAGAGCTCACGGTTGCGAAAGCCGCACTCCCCCCCCCAAGGATATCAGAAAAGACCAGTGATCTTTCCGGTTTCGTCTACGTCGATTCTCTCGGCAG
>ERZ781272.221-NODE-221-length-65096-cov-14.277256_pt1 | contig 65096 bp, 54 predicted proteins | sample MGYA00375850_ERZ781272 | MGnify/ENA primary metagenome ERZ781272 (study PRJEB29790, sample SAMN06051246) | human gut metagenome | host: Homo sapiens | place: USA: Cincinnati, Ohio | collected 2013-06-21 | study: EMG produced TPA metagenomics assembly of the Gut...
TACCAGCCTTTTACCATTCCGTAAGACTCTACATAGTACTTTCCGTCGTTTGGTATATTGATCCATCCATGTTGACGCTTTCCGTCTTTATAATACTGCCAGTAGTAATCCTCATAATGCCAGCCTGATTTTAAATTTTCTTTTACAAGTTTTCCTTCTTTATCAAAAGTGTAGCTCTTACCATTTATCGTTTCTGTTCTTCCTATAATAGCTCGTCCAAAGTTATCAAAGTAATATTTATTATCGCCTTCTTGAAACCAACCTTTATGCACTATTCCATTTTCATTTAAATAATATGTTCCGTCAGATAACTTAAGCCATCCCTTATGTAATTCACCTGTTTCGTTATAATAATACCAATCATCTCCATCTTGAAGCCAACCACGTCTTCCTGATTCGGCTTCTGATAAAAGACTATTATATAGTTCAACTAGCTTTTCTCCATATTCAACACTAGTTGCCCAGCTATTCGAAAGTTGAGTGGCCGTTTTAGCTTTTCCTGCCAAATACCCAAAATGTCTTGGATCATAAGTAGCATTTGAACTTAAATTATTCCCCAAATAATTTTGTTCTATTTTTGTTTTAGGAAATCCTGGTGCTCCTGCATAAAGCGCTAAATGATCTAAATGGGCTTGTACACCATGATCCCAGTTATCAAATCTCTTATGAGCCTCTTTATCATTATTATCATCTGCAGTTCCTGTTTCTGTTCTTTTTAATCCACATGTGTTATAATAAGTTTCATCTAAAACATTTCCAAACCTTCCATAACCAGTCTCAAGAGCTGATTGTACATAAGCTAATGCTGGATTAACCCCTCCACGTGAAGGTGCATATTTCCAGAATAAATCTGCAAGACCAATAAAGGTTTGAGTCGCATTTCTTTTTTTTGCCCATCTCTTTGCATCTTCTATTGTTACAGTAGTTGTAGATACTATATTAATATCATTTACAGCTTTTATTGCAACTGTTTGAGTTTGTTTTTCTTTAGAATACGCTAAAATTCCTGATGTAGAAACATTGTTCACCACCATCAGTAGCGCTAAAGCACATGCTATCTTCTTGTTTCTTCTATACACTTGCTCACCCCTCATTATATCTATATTATTTCACTTATTTAATTTTATCACAGCTGAGTTTTATTGTAAATTTGTATTTTAAAGTTAAAATTTATCATCAAAACACATAAAAAAAATTGATAGATTGTAATAAATCTATCAATTTTCTATTTATTTCCCTATGACCTCATTGTATATAGAAGCCATTTCTTTACTTATATCCTCAAGAGAGTATTGAATTACACTTTCTAAATTAAAATTAGAAACTTTTTCTCTAAAGTCCTTATCATTATACATTTTTTCTATGGCTTTAGCGAACCCTTGTACATCATCTATTCCAACTACTATTCCATTTTTACCATTCTCAATTAAATCTCTATTACCTCTACAATCAGTAACTATAATAGGTAGCCCTGTGGCCATAGCTTCCATTATATTTACTGGTAATCCTTCTTGTCTAGCTGATGATACTGCTACATCTGCCAAAGTCATTAAATTGTTTATGTCTTTTCTATAGCCTAAGAATTTTATATTGTCACCAACATTAAGTTTGTTAGTAAGATCTTTGTACTCTTCTTCTAATGCTCCAAGACCAGCACAAAGAAGTTTTAAGTTTGGAGTCTTATCTTTTATTAAATTTATAGCATTAATCAATAAATCATGATGCTTTCTATAACTTAATTCAGCGGCATAAACCATTATAAAATCATCTTCTTTATACCCATACTCTTCTCTTAATGCTCTCTTCTTTTCCAAAGTCTGAGGGACAAATTTATTTAAATTTATTCCAACTCCTTTTACAAACTTTAAACTCTTAGCTTTAAAATTTCTTTCTTTAGCAGCATTAAAATCTTCCTCGTTTATAGTAATAAGACAATCTGTATATTTAGATAAAAATTTCTCTACATTATAATATACAAGCCAGTTAAACTTTGATGCTCCCTCATAGAAATGAAAACCATGTGCTGTATACATGACTTTTGTGCCTTTCTTTCTAGCACCTCTAGCTGCCCATCTTGTAAGAGCCCCTCCAATAGGAGTGTGACAATGAATTACTTCATAGTTATTATCATCTATCATCTTTTTTAATTCTAAGTAAGCCTTAAAATTACTTGGTTTTAATGGGTTTCTATCAAATTTTAGATTATATTTAAAATCTGTATATGGTATATCATTCTCTCCATTGCTAGCTACATGAACTTCATATCCTTGATCCTTAAACCATTTAAGATAAGGTATATGAAAATTTAATATATGACTGTCAACCTTAGCTGTAAATAAAACTTTTTTCATGACTATATTCTCCTATTTATCATATCCATTAGGATTGTTTTTCTGCCATCTCCATGAATCTCTACACATATCTTCAAGATTCTTTTCTGCCTTCCATCCTAATTCATTTAATGCCTTGCTTGCATCAGCATAGCATGTTGCAATATCTCCTGCTCTTCTAGGCACAATCTTGTAAGGAATCTCAACTCCAGATGCCTTTTCAAAATTTTTCACAACATCTAAAACACTGTATCCTATACCTGTACCTAAGTTATAAGGTTCTACCCCTTTAAAGTTCATTACTTTTTCAACAGCTTTAAGATGACCTTTAGCTAAATCAACTACATGAATATAGTCTCTAACTCCTGTACCATCATGAGTATCATAGTCATCACCAAATACACTTAAAAATTCTCTCTTTCCTACTGCAACTTGGGTTATATATGGCATAAGATTATTTGGAATTCCATTTGGATCTTCTCCAATTCTTCCACTCTCATGAGCTCCGATAGGATTGAAATATCTAAGCAATGCTATGCTCCACTCATTATCAGAAACATATATGTCTTTAAGGATCTGCTCTATGAAAAGTTTAGTGCTTCCATATGGGTTTGTTGCACTAGCTGTAGGCATAGTCTCTGAAAACGGAACCTTATTTTCCATTCCATATACTGTAGCTGATGAACTAAATACTATTCTTTTCACTCCATATTTTCTCATAACATCGCATAAAACTAAAGTACCGCTTATATTATTTTCATAGTATTCTATAGGCATAGTAACTGATTCACCAACAGCCTTAAGACCTGCAAAATGTATTACAGCTTCTATAGTATTCTCTTCAAATACCTTCGAAAGACCTTCTCTATCTAGTATATCTACTTTATAAAACTTAGGTTTTTTCCCACCTGAAAGTTCCTCTATACGGTTTAATACCTCTGGTTTACTGTTACAAAAATTGTCTACAATTACAATGTCATATCCTGCATTTAAAAGTTCTATCGAGGTGTGGCTTCCTATATATCCAGCTCCACCTGTTACTAATATTGACATATCTTTCCCTCCTTATGATTTGACATCAAGTCTTAATCTTTTATCATAAAAATTCTTCAAGAATAATAAAATGTCCTATATTTTATCTTAATTATTTTGTGAACACTTTTAACATCTATTAATATATTATTGAGGTTATCTTAATTTTGTTATTATTATTCGCCTTATATACTTCATCCAATAAAATACTCTTAAAAATATGTAAAACCCTGTACTTATTATAGATTCTTCTCTTAATTCTTTTATATTTTTTATGGTACCTTCATGCATGCCCTTAAGATTTGAAGATAATCCGCTAAATCCAAAGGAAGGTTTTCCACATCCGCATTGAACCACTTGTACTGGAAGATGATAATAATTATAGTTATTACATATTTTATAAAAGTACTGAATGTCCTCTGCAAATTGTTGATTTTCATCAAAATAACCTATTTCATCTACTATCTTCTTTCTAAAAAGCGCTGCTGGAGTTAAAGGAAAAGTCTTTAAGCACAAATCTTTAACATTTGCTTTATAAAGAGTGTCTATTTTCCTTCCAAATATACTCAAACTTTTACCATTAGCATCCCCGCCTAAAAAATCTATTTCTGGGTGTTCTTTTATAGTTTTCATCTGAACTTCAATTTTCTCAGGAAGCCATTCGTCATCGGAATCCAACAAAGCAATAAACTCACCTTTCGCTTCCTTCATTCCTTTATTTCTAGCTGTAGAAACGCCTCCATTAGGCTTATCTATAAGTCTTATAGGTACATCCTTATTTTGATCAGCATATTCTTTCACTATATCAAAAGACTTATCCGTCGAGCCATCATTAATCACTAATATTTCCAAAATCATATTAAAAGCTGTTTGTTTTCTAACAGATTCTAGAGTACGAATAATTGTATCTTCACTATTATACATAGGAATTACAACCGAAACTTTATTTTTCCCTAACTTCTCGGACATTATCTTCCTTCTCCAATCATGTTTTCTATAACACTATGAATTATATCATATACTTTCTATCTATTCACAGTACTTTTTTAATTATTGCTTCATTTTATGTCATTAAATTATGAATATATTGTAAATTGATAAAGTTTAATAATATAAAAAAATAAGCATCCTATCATGTATAAATAAGACAGGATACTTATATCTTAAACTTTATTTATGCTAATAAAGAGTCTGCTTCCTCAATCTTTTTAGCCTTTGGAACTGCTATTTTAGTTGCAATAGCTACAGCACATATTCCAGCCACAAGCTTTCCACATAAAATTGGCAAAATTAAATTTGGTTGAAAGTTTGCTGTAAATGCAAGATGATCTCCTATAAGGAAAGCTCCACAAACACCAAATCCAATAGTTTTGACTTTGTCTTCAGCTTTCATGTCTTTAATCATTGCAAATAATGCTAATATATTTGCAGCTCCTGCTAATATACCAGTAGTTGCATCTGTTGAAAGTCCACACTTCTTTCCAATAGCATTTAGAGGTTTATTTAAATATTTTTTAATTAGATATACCATTGGGAAAGCACCACATAACATCATTGCAATAGCTCCTGATACTTCCAATGCCCTAACCTGATCTATTTGGTCAGCTAATATAGGTTCAAATCCCCATACTCCAAATATATTTGAGAAAAATCCTGTAAAATATTCTACTATAGAAAAAACTAATACTAGTTTTAATGCAGAATCCATAATTCTACCGAATATTATAAAGCCCCTTATCATGGCATCTGGCTTAAATAGTAATCCTACCGCAATAATTATACATATAATAATTAATGGTATTAAGTTTCTAAATATGTCTCCATAACTCATCAATAATTGATACGTAGCTGCGCTATCAGTGCTTATCATATCTCTTATGTATGGTTTAGTAAGTGCCATAACAACACTTGATACTAAAACTCCTACTGGAATTGTCAGTATTCCAGACATAACTCCTAAAGCTAAATACTTTTGATCCTTTTTTTGAATCATCTTTAATCCAACTGGAATACTAAAAACTATAGTTGCACCTGCCATATATCCTGTTGTCATAGCCATAATCCAACTTTCTTTTGTATGAGCTAAAGCTTCCGCAAGCTGGTATCCTCCCATATCTACTGCTATAAAAGTTGTAGCAGCCATAGCAGGATCTGCACCTACTGCCTGAAAAAGCGGTCCAAATACTGAAGACACGAATGCAGTTATAAAAGGAGCTGCAGCCATTATACCTGCAACAGGTAGGAATATTGGTCCTACACTGTTAATTCCTTCTACAAATTCATTTCCAAGTTCACTGTTCTCTTTTACTATTGATGCTACAGCCCCTGCAACTGCACACGCCATTATTATATAAACTACTACTTTCCCAATAATCTCCATAAAAATCCCCTATCTAATTTCTTTATTTATTTTCATATAAAGCTAATGCTATATTTCCATATTCAACAGCATAATCATGCCATATCTTTACATAGTCGCCTATATCTTCCCCTAAACTTTCTTTAAACACAGCCCAAACAAACCAATAATAAGAACTGATTGCCACATATCCTAAATAGTGTCTCATTTCCTTTTCAGTTAATTCTCTTCCAAAGTATATTTTTAGTACATCCTTTGCTTCATCTAATGTATAATCTGAACAGCATATAAAAGTTCCTATATCACTGGCTGGATCAGCATTACCAGAATATTCCCAGTCTATAAGATACATATTCTCTCCATCAGTTAAGAAGTTTGGATCATAGCAATCATTGTGACATAATCTTTTTGGTACATTGTCACTTTCAGTAAATTTATAAAGTCTACTTATCATCTCAGTGATTTCTTCAATATCTTTGAAATTATTTATATAGTCATATTGCTTTGCTAGAGTTAATAATTTATCTGCCTCATCGAATATACTGAATTCCCATTTTGATGGTACACAAGCATCATGAAGTTTTTTAACCATCTTCATAGCTTTCTCAACATCTTGGGTATTTCTATAGTCAAAATCTATACAATTATCTATGAACTCACATATTTTCCAGCCTTCTGTAGGACTCATATATATGTAAGTATTATCTAAGCCTAGCTCCTTAGCTACACCTTGTGAAAAAGCTTCACTTTCTCTATTTATTATTTCTTCAGTTCCAACTCCTGGCAAACGATATACATAAGCTTTGCCATCGACAAGAAACTTAAATGAAATGTTTGTAAGTCCCTTCTTTATTGGAACAATGTTCTTTACATCTGCTTCTTTACACTTTAATATACTACATATATTTTTTATAACTTGTGATCTGCTGTCATACTTGTACGATTCATCAAAATCCCTTAAATCATCTAAAGAATCAAACTCTAGAATCTCACCTTTTTTGTACTCCCTTTTATTCATGCGAAGTTCACCTAAATGTCTTATAAATATATCTTCCCATAACATAGAGTCAACACCAGGTTCATCATATTCTTTAACTAGTATATCTGTAAATCTCTTTGAGAACTCTTTTGAGAAGTAAACATGACCCAACATTATCCAAGCATTTTCTCCACCTACTGTTACATAAGAAATTGTATTGTCATCATCTACTGTTATGCAATACTCATCTGTTTCATTTTCCTCAAAAACAGATGAATAATAAGAATCATATACGTATTTTTCAAAAACATTGTCTACAAAATAGTTGTCTGATGAACATATATAAGAATTTTTTAATCTATCTCTAACTAAATAAAGTGTTGAATTATTGTTTCTAACTTTGTACTCTTCATTTACAACTATATCTACATTAAATTTATCTTTTAGATAATAGAATTTTTCTTTCATATATCCTACAACTATTGTTATATTGTCAATTCCAGCTTCCTTTAGCTGTCTTATTTGTCTTTCTATAAGTATTTCTCCCTTAACCTCTAAAAGAGCCTTAGGTCTTTCATAAGAAAGTGGTGCAAATCTTGAAGAAAGTCCTGCAGCCATTATAATGGCATTATCTACTTTAAATTCTTCAAGAGTATTTTTCCCTTTCTCAGTTAAAGATAGATTTTCTATCAATCCATCCTTTCTTAAATCCTTTAATATATATTCATCAAAATTATTTTTAGTGCAACTAATCTTTTCATTTTTAAATATATCATTTAAACATTGAAATTTTCTTTTGCTTAACATAATTTTCCTCCTTTTTTTACAACCAATAATGATGTTCATTTTCCGAACACGGCGATATGTACAGTATACTTTTTTTTATGACCAAGTTCAATATATCAATCTAAAATATATATTAAAATTTGATATTTCAGTACAAAATCTTCTATATTAACTTGAAATTCATCTCATTATTCCCCATATATAAACTCTCTAACATATTTTAAGTTTGGTTCCTTATCCCACATTAAATAATAAGTAGCTTCATTTCCATCATGCCATGTGCCGTCAATTGGAACTCTTCCTTGTTTAATTTCTTTTCCACCATAAGATATTATCTTTTGTCCAAGAGAAAGGATTTCTCCATAGCTAAGGCTTGTCTCAACATTGTTTAAAGCCACATCTAAAAGTTTATTCATCTCACCTAAAGATAAGCTTTTAACTTTACTGTACATAGCATTTATGACATTTCTTTGGCGTTGAGTTCTTTGAAAGTCAGTTCCAATTCTCCTTATACGGCTGTAAGAAAGAGCCTGTTTTCCGCTTAATACATTATTCCCAGATTTTAAATTTTTGTTTGGAGATATATATGGAATCTCTTCGCTAGTAAGGTTTACATTAACTCCCCCCATAGCATCTACAAGATTCATTACTCCATCAAAATCTATAAGTATGTAATCTCTAATTTCTGTACCATAATTTTCATTTACCGTCTTTATACTGTTTGTTACTCCTCCATAATTAATAGCATAATTAAGTTTATTTGTCTTATCTTCTCCATAATATATGTATGAATCTCTAAGAATAGATAAAAGCCTTATCTCTTTGTTATCATCATCTAATGTCAATACCATATTTACATCTGTTGCATGTTCTTCTCTATCTAACCCTAAAAGAAGAATAGACGTTACATCCTTTTTATTCTTCACCTCTTCATTTTCCTGTTTTTGTATACCTATTTCTTCATCTGGCAATTCAATTTTAGTAGTCTTTATTTTGGATAACTTAGAGTAAACTGCATAGCCTCCTGACAAAAATATAAGTGCCAAAATTGCCACTATAGAAATGATTATTATTTTTGATTTCTTTCTGCTCATATTTAATTACCCTCTTCACATAAAATCTTGAAATATGCTGTAAAATAATACAGCTTTAATTAATAATATTAAAATTTTATCATATTTCTATCTGGTTATCCAATTTATACTTTCTTAAATTTATATGTATTCTTTTAATTCCATCTGCCTCATCATCAAAATTTAAAATAATATTATAAAAATAAAAGAGGCTTATCTATAGCCCCTTTATGTTGTATATATTCTCTAATTAATGATTATATAATTTATAACTACTATTAGTACTTACCTTTAAAGTAGTTACTTTCTATTATCTTATCGCTAATTTTTGTCATTTGAATGAGATTTTGCTTTTCTTCTTCTGAATTTGGTGTTCCAATTATAGTATCATTTGCTAAAACAGTAGCGTTTCTCTCAGTATTCAAAAGATTTCTTCCCATCATACAGTTAATATATTCTTCCTTATCTATACCAAAAAGCGATAATGTTGTTGGTAATATATCAACTTGTCCACCTATTGTATCTATTGTCTCACCTTTTATAGATGGATTATAAATTATAAATGGAACTCTTACATCCTTATTTCTCCATGATTTTTTTATACCATCTATTTCACCCATATCATCAATTTCATTTTGATAGTATCTATGAGGACCAGCATGATCTCCATAAATCACCAAAACAGTATTATCTAATAAATTATTTTCTTTTAATAAATCTACAAATTTACCTATCGAGCTGTCAACGTATCTCATAACTTGGCAATATGTACCTAACATAGATTTATTAAGCTCATCATTAAGATTCAATTCTTTTTTCTCATCAATTATATAAAAAGGTCCATGGCTAGTCATAGTTGCCATATGAACTAAAAATGGTTTCTCTTCATTCTTAAGTTTTTCAACAGTCTGCTTATATAGTGATTCATCTGATATCTTCTTTCCTGCCACAATCTCATCTACCACAAAGTCTCTGCCATCATAAATTTTTTCAAATCCATAACCTAAATGACTTTCCTTCCAGTTCCATCCATCACAATCCTCTGGATGTATAGATATTGTTGTGTAATTTTTTTTCTTAAAATTATTTACTAAAGAATTATATGTGTTGAATGGATATCTTCTATAACTTGTTTCTACCTTTAGAGGATATATTCCAGTATTTGATAAAAAATCTCCGTCTGCACTATTATGATAAACCTGCTCATATATATTTTTAAAATAATAACTATTATCAAGCATTTTATTCAACCTAGGGGTTATCTCTTGATCATTTATTGTTTCTCTTACTACAAAATTCTCCATAGATTCAACTTGCAAAAATATAAGATTTTTTCCATTTAATAATCCAACATAATTATTATCAGGTAATTTCTCATCATTGCTTAAAAACCATTTGTTTATTTCTTCTTCCTCAGCTGAAGTTAATTTCTTTTCTTTACTTATAGTTAATTTCTTTCCAATTTCATAAACATGATATCCCAATGATGATGTATTTTGCGCAACTCCTTGCAAATCCCAAGAATATGGTGTAAAAAATGTGACTTTACCATTAGTTATGTCTTTTACATCATAAAAATAATATATTCCCTTTATCCATAATGAGCATGCAAATAGCATAAATAATCCAAATGCTATATTCCTTATTCTACTTTTAGCTCTCTCTTTATAAATCTCTCTATACTTAAAACATACATATATCAAAAATACTATATCTATAAAATATAAGATATCTTGAAATTTAGTATAACTTAATAAATTTCTATTGCTTGAATTAAATGCAGATGGGTGAAATATATATTCTATGCTAAGAAAACTTCCATATGCCCTAAGCAAAATTGCATCCATCCATATTATAAGAGATGCTAAAGCATCTATAACAGTATATGCTATAAGTCTATTTTTCCCTTTAAATAGCAGTCCTATCGATAACAAAAATAGTCCAAATGGCATGTACAAAACTGTATAATTCTTTCTAGACAACATACATGCAGACATTACAATTAATAAAACTCCTAAGCATATATATTTTAACTCTTTTGTTTTATTTTTTCTCTTCAAATACACGCATATTGCAATCATGGATAATAATGATAGAACTCCAACTATCATTATTTTACGAGATTCTATAACTCTACTCATTATTTCATTAATCTTATCAATTCTATTCACTTCAAATAAAAATAATAAGCTTTTGATCCATAATGAAAATGCTGATATACAAAAAACAAAATCAATTTTTTGCAGCATCTTTGTTAAATCAATTTTTCTTTTCACATCACTATGTATATTTCTGTATTGTATCTCTTGCATTTTTATCCCTCTTTTACAGTATTATTGTATAAGTTTTATAGAAACAATTAATACAACACATATAATTATACATCTTTTGTTAATATTATCAATATATTGTTAATATTTTTGTTTGTTTTTGTTATATTTAATTAAAATATACATCCTGATTGAAGTATTATATTTGCATATGGACTGTTTTCTCCAGTTCTTACAACTGCTTTACATTCTCTAGTCATATTCTTAAACTCTGAATGACTTACGAATTCCACTTCAACATCTGTAATTATTTCCTTAATCTTGTTTAAAACTTCTGGATTATTATTCTTTATTTCTTCGGCAAGATAAATCTTCTCTATCTTCATGTCTAAAGCTACATTTTCAAGAACTTCAATAAAACTTGGAATTCCAAAAGTTAAGGCAAGATCTATTCTTTTAGTTTCCTCTGGAATTGGAAGGCCACAGTCTGAAATACAAATCCTGTCTGTATGCCCCATGTATGAAAGCACCCTTGAAATATCGCTATTTAATATACCATTTTTCTTCATATCTATTCCTCCATAATCGTGATTTTCATTACATATCCATTAAATATATAATATTATTCTACATTTAGATGTTCATTATTATCTACATTTATTTGCTCAAAAGCTGCATCATCATACCAATACTCTCTTCCATTGTCAGATAAAACTTTTTGAGTGCCATCATCCCAAGAGGCATACTTTGGATTTCCCTTCTTACTTTCTATAGGATAGTTCTCCATTATAAATTTATTGACATAATCACTAATCTTAACAGCTCCACTATAATCAACATGATTAGCATCTATCATATCATAGTAATGCAAATCAAGCTTCTCTATAAGCTTTTGATCATTGAAATTTATATAAGGCACATTGTTGCTTTCAGCTATCTTTTTAACTTTATTAAGCCTTGAAACTTCAATATCCTTAATTTCATAAGGTGCCGATGTAAGCACAAGATTTATCCCTTCATTCTTACATAACTCTATAATTTTCAAAAGATACTCTTCACTTACTTCATCAAAATCCTCAACAATATCATTTTGAGGATAATTTAGAATAGCATTTTCATCTGCATTCTCTTCTATATGCCAATATTCTTTCCATCCATTTGCCATAAAAGTATAATCTCTTTGAAACCTTTCAAAATCCACTTCTCTCATAGGTGTCTCAGATTGATAATCCCATCTATCATGAGCACTGTATAGACCGAATAAAAGTTCTAAATTGCTGTTAGCAGTATTATCATACTCAAAAGCATATTTTATTTTGTCCATGGACATTTTCAGAGATTGAAACCCAAAAATCACCGACTTATCAAATTCATCAAGAGGTATATAACTATCCATTCTATTTACACCGTAAACTTCAACCACAGCTGTCTTAATCTTTTGTGTTTTCAAAGCCTCTTTTATGTAATAATAAGACATCTGAACCTCTTGCCCAGAACTTGCAAGGACATGAGATGTAACTCCGTAATCATCCCAAAGCTTATGTGGTATAAATGTAGAATAAGCATGACAGGAACCTACATACACAACATCTATGGAGTTTTTCTCCTGTTTATAAAAGTTCTTCATAAGACCTTGGTTTATTTCACTATAAGTCTCAAACCTTTCTGATACATTTAGATATAACAAGCCGAATATCAAGCATATCACAATTGTTCTAAACAAAAACTTTAACTTCTTCATATTTCCTCCTTAGAATTGACCATATATGAAGTGACCACTTCCATTAGAAGCTCCATATATCCCAAATATGAATATTACAAATAAAATTGAATAATACACAAAGCATCTAAATATTATACCTTGTCTAGAGAATCCTTCCACTAAATCACGCTTTTCATTGTGGATGTACTCAAAAATCAACACTATAATAGTCATAACGAACATCAAATCAAAAGAACTCTGAGTTAGTCCGAGGGTATACAAAGTACCATCAAAAATCTGCCATAGATTTGAAGTTCCCACAGTGATCTGCTTAACTATAGCTAGTCCATTCTTTAGACCATCAGCCCTAAAAAATATCCATGCAAAATTAACCAGCATAAAAGTTAAAACAGTTTGTCCCAATCTATAGGAAAATCTATTCTTGTCCACTTTAAATAGTTTAAGAAAATACTCACGAACCGGCTTTAAAATCGCTCCCATAACCTGATAAAAGCCATGAAGAAATCCCCAAAATATGAAATTAAAACTTGCTCCATGCCATATTCCACTTATCAAAAATACTATGACAATATTTATATACTGCCTTATGACACCTTTCCTATTTCCACCTAGAGGAATATATAGATAATCTCTGAACCAAAGGCTCAATGAAATATGCCACCTTCTCCAAAACTCTCCTATGTTCCTTGCACAATAAGGAAATTTGAAATTTTCCATAAATCTAAATCCAAACATCCTGCTTATACCAATAGCTATATCAGAGTAAGCTGAAAAATCAAAATAAATCTGAATAGAATATATTATGGTTGTAATGAAAAGAATGGTCCTTCCATAATTACTATAATTAGCATAAACAGAGCCAACTATAATAGACATCCTATCCACAATAACCATCTTCTTCATGAAGCCCCAAAGCATACGTATGACACCACTGGATATATCTTTTTCATCAAAATCCCTTTTATTGTTTAGTTCACTAAAGAATCTTTCACTTCTCTCTATAGGTCCAGATGTAACTTGTGGAAAGTAAGCTATATATGCAGCGTACTTAAAGAAGTTTTTCTGAACTCTGCTCTTATCTCGATAAACATCTATTAGATAGCTTAAAACTTTAAAAGTATAGAAAGATATTCCTAAAGGCATTATGATATTCCACGATTCAATGCTTGTACTCACTATAGAATTTACAATCTGTATGCCAAAATTGGTGTACTTAAAATATCCTAAAGCCCCAATATGAAAAATAATACAGCTAATTAGATAGAACTTTGCCAGTCTCTTGTCCTTGTCTGCCTTTGAAATAAGTCTCGCAAAGCAATAAGAAACAACAGTAAAGAAAAATAAAAAAGCAGCATATTTTTTGCTAAAAGCTCCGTAAAACATATAACTGGCTATAAGAAGCAATACATGCCTGAATCTAAGCGGTACTGCATAATATAAAATCAAAACTATAGGCAGAAAAACCATAAACTGCAATGAGTTAAAATTCATAAAGCTACTCCCCTCACACCAAAATACAATATCATTTTTACCGTATCTGCATATTTTGTCGAAATACATATATTGTACCTTATTTTTTACATCGAATAAAGAGCTAGTTCCCACTATTTGGCTTTTTAAAAGTTAATATTCTTTTAACGTATAAAAAAACTCCGCCAAACGTAGTATTCGGCGAAGTCTCTAACTATTTTACTATAGTCTTTAAATATTTTAAGAAATTATCTTTTAAGTCATCTCTTCTTAACGCATATTCCACAGTAGCCTCTAAAAAGCCCTGCTTATCTCCAACATCGTATCTTCTTCCTTCAAAGTTGTAAGCATACATAGCTTCCTTTGTAGCTAGTTCTTTTAAAGCATCAGTAAGCTGAATCTCTCCACCCTTACCTGGCTTAGTATGCTCTAAAATTTCAAATATACCTGGATTTATTATGTATCTTCCTAAAATCGCCATATCAGATGGAGCTTCATCTACAGCTGGCTTTTCAACAAGATCTTTAACCTTGTAAACTCTATCTTCTATATGCAGCCCATCCACAACTCCATATTTGTTGACGTCTTCATGAGGTACTTCCTGAACTCCTAGTATTGTAGTCTTATATTCATCATAAGCATCTATCATCTGCTTTAAGCAAGGTTTTTCAGAGTAAACTATATCATCACCTAAAAGTACTGCAAAAGGTTCATTTCCTATAAAAGTCTTTGCACAGTGAATAGCATGACCTAGTCCCTTAGGTTCTTTCTGACGGATGAAATGAATATTTACCATATTAGAAATTTTCCTAACCTCTTCTAGAAGTTCCATCTTTCCCTTAGACTCAAGTTCAAGCTCAAGCTCAACAGATCTGTCAAAGTGATCCTCTATGCTCTTCTTGTTTCTTCCTGTGATTATCAAAATTTCTTCAATTCCAGAATTCACAGCTTCTTCAATGATATATTGAAGAGTAGGCTTATCCACTATCGGAAGCATCTCTTTAGGCTGAGCCTTAGTAGCTGGTAAGAAACGTGTACCAAGCCCTGCTGCTGGAATGATCGCTTTATTTACAGTCATTTTATTACCTCCAAATTTACAACTTATAACATAAGTATAACATAAGTGTAATTTGCATACAAAACTCTGTTAAACATAAATTTAGAGGAGTTTTTATTACATATCTATTTCTTATTTAAATATCTCTTTGCAGTTTTTAAACTTTTCTCCAAGAATTTCATCACCTTTGGCAAAATAGCATTTAGATAGCATTTCATATATCTCATAATTTGATGGTTCTTCAGCAAGAGCCTTTTTCAAAAACATTATTCCTTCATCATATCTTTCATTTTCTATGAGCTTTTTTGCACCTTTAATAGCATTGCTAATTGCCGTAAAAGTACTACGTTCTTCATCAAGCTTCTCTAAAACATTATTAATCTTATCTGCAGTAAATGGTTTGTGAAGATACTCGATTACTCCCAGCTTTGTACATTCTACCGCATTTTTAACTGTTGCAAAAGCTGTTATCATTATAACCTTAGTTAGAATCCCCCTACCCCTTATTTCCTTTAATAGTTCCGTACCGCTCATACCTGGCATCTTAACATCCATAAATATTAAATCATAAATCTTATCTTCTAATTTTTTTAATGCTTCACTGCCTGAAGCACAAGCATCTACCTCATAATCATTAAGTTCTAAGCAGGTAGTCAATAGTGTCCTTATATTTTTTGTATCATCTACAACCAATGCTCTCTTCATCATTTCCCCTCCTCCATTGGAATAACAAAAGTAAATATACTTCCCTTTCCTACCTCGCTAGTACACCATATCTCTCCATTATGCCCTTCTACAATTTCCTTTGCTATTGACATCCCTAGTCCAAAACCTAAAGGCATAGTTTCTCCATTTTTTAATCTCACATACTTGTCAAAGATCTTATCCGTAAGCTCTGGTGGCATACCACAGCCTGTATCTGTAATAGTAACTGCTATTTTCCTCTCCTGCTTTATTCCTCTCACCGCAATAACATCATCCTTGTTACAATTTTTTATAGCATTAGATATGATATTATTCATAACCCATACAAGCTTATCTCTATCCCCATTTATAAGAGGAAGGTCTTCCTCAACATCCCACTCCAAAATAACTTCTTTATCTTCAGCCAAGCTTTTCACTGTAGTTATAGATGCATTTATTATATCTTCCATGTTGCACTGACTAAAATTATAGAGTTCTTTGTTTGATTCCATCTTTCTTAAGGTAATAAGCTCTGATATCAAAGTATTAAGCCTCTCCCCATCTTCTTTAATTGCCTCAACTACTTTTTTCTGCTTCTCTGATAAGCCTCCCATCTTTGTGCTTTCTAAAAGACTAGTACCAATCATTATTGATGTTAAAGATGTCTTAAATTCATGAGATATTGTAGACAAGAATTCTCCCTTCATTATATCTAGTTCCTTCAATTGTGTTATATCTTGAAGCACCACTATATATCCAAAAATTTTAGCCTCTTCATCCTCAATTTCATTTACAGATATATTAAAAAAGTACTCCTCTTCTTCCCTAAATATCTTTATGATCTTATTTTCTATCTCTTGATGTGTGCTTACCTCATATACTGCTTCAAATATGTTTTCTTCTTTTATTACCTGAGAGAAATATTTATTAACTGCAACTTTCTCTTGGATATCAAAAAAGTTTTCACATTGCTGATTGATAAGTATGATTCTATAATCCTTGTCCAGTACTATAATAGGCTCTTTTATACTTTTTATTATTGCTAATGATTTATTTTTCTCCTTAATCATCTTACCCATAGTACTCTTTTCAAACTTCTGAAGCCGTTCATTCATCCTGTTAAATTCTATTGTCAAATCCCCAAGCTCATCCTTTGTAGTTACAGGCACTTGATTTCCTATGTTTCCTTCTCTTACTTCAGCTATTGATTTATTTAAAAGACTCAATGGCTTTAACATTTTATTAATAAGATAATTTGTTATGGCACATCCACTTATTATGGCCATAGCAGAAACTATGATTATTATATATCTGGCATTTTCCCCATCATCTATAGCATTTTTTCTACTTTTATTCATAGCTTCTTCGTTTACCTTCTTTATATTGCTTAACTCATCCACAATCTTATTATAATTTGTCATAATATCACTATAGTAAAATTCTCTAGCCTCTTTTATACCTTTAGTATTCATCTTTTCCTGCAATATTGAAAAATTCATTTCATAATCTCTATATAATTCTCCAATCCTTTCAACAATTCCAAACTCCTCAGGCTCTGTGACATTACTTTTTTCTATATAATAGGCATCATTAAACTCTTTTCCATGACTATAATAGCTGGTAATACCATTCTGTATATCTTCAAAAATATATGTATCTATATCTAAATTCTGCTTTTGTATTCGATCCATCATATTGTAGGCTGCATCTATACTCTTGTAATTGTTTATCATAAGACTTTCTATCTCTGCATTGATAAGAGTTATATTGTATATAGATGTTATTCCAACAACTGCAATAAGCATGATTAATATGATACATATCATGGTCATTTTACTTTTTAATGTCTTAAACATTACTAGCCCTCCCTTTTTAATACCTTGTCCATTTTCGAGATTTACGATGAAAATTTAAGATTCAAAATGATAACTTAAAAATTTACCCATTGAATTTATAGATAATTTTTTCTTCCCCGTTTTTCAGTGTTTGATACTTTTCTTACGAAAATATATGATTATATCATCATAGAAGTCCTTAAAGGAGGAATATCATGTATAACGTAATCATAGGCTACAATAACTTTAGCGAAGGTTTGATCCAGCATCTTTCTAAAAATGAAAACACAATTTTTATCATAGATAAAAAAGATAAACAGGATATAAGTATCCATTGTAATAAAGTTATTTACAACAAATTAGATATAACTAATATAGATACAGTGGTTAATTATGTTAACAAACATACTATTGACAATGTCTATGTTTGGACTGAGGATGATTGCCTCAATTTAGTTTTAGGTGAAAATATATCTAAGGTGAAAAACACAATAGTATTATTTAATTCTTATATTATGAAAAAACTTACAAATTATCAATACAAACCTATATATTTGTGCGAAATAATAAAAGATTATTTAGAAGGAGAGAATTTATTATGTATATCGTAATCGCAGGCTGTGGAAGATTAGGCAGAGAACTTGCATTAACCCTATCTAAAACAGATCATGATGTATCCGTTGTGGACAGACATTGCGAAAATCTAGACAGCCTTGGCAGCGGCTTTAACGGCTCTAGACTTCGTGGAGTAGAGATAGATACTGATGTGTTAATAGAAGCAGGCATCAATGATGCCGACGTATTTTTGGCTCTTACTCCAGACGACAATATAAATTTAATGTCATGTCAAATAGCTAAGAAGCTTTTTAATGTGCCTGTAGTTCTAGCAAGAATCTGCAACCCTGAAAGAGCTTATATATATGAAACCCTCGGCGTTGAAGGAATTAGTCCAAACAGTCTTTGGATTAACTTAGTAAAGGAGAAATATTTATGCGTGCAGTAATTGTTGGTGGAGGTAAGGTTGGATATTACCTAGTAAAAAGTCTTCTCGAAAAGGAATATGAAGTTATATTGATTGAAAAAGATGCTGATATCTGTAACAAAATTGCTAATGATTTGAATATCGATGTTATTCATGGAGATGGCTCCAATCTAGATGAACTATCTGAAGCTATTGAATGGAAATCTGATGTAGTTGCTGCAGTTACTGGAAAAGACGAGGAAAATCTTATAATATGTCAGATGGCAAAACAAAGCTTTTCAATAAAGAAAACAATAGCTAGAATTAATAACCCTAAAAATAGAGAAGTGTTCAAAAAGCTTGGAGTTGATACCACAGTATGCAGCACAGACGTTATCTCCAAGTTGATAGAAAATGAGCTTAACAGCCACACCTTTAGAGTTATTCAAACCTTTGAGCGAGGAGAAATGGTTTTAGTTGAAGCAATAATCACTTCAGATTCAAATTGGATAAACAAAACCATTCAAAATATAAATCTTCCTGAAGAATCTGTAATTGTATCAGTAATACGAAATGATAATGTAATATATCCTAGAGGTCCTCTCGTGCTTTTAGAAAATGACCATGTCATCATTATGACTAACTTCTTTAATGAAAATAATCTTAAAGAAAGTATTTTTTCAAAGAGGTGTAATTATGCTTAATGGTAAAGATGTTTTTAAAGGACTTTTAGTTGAAGTAGCGTCAGTATCTCTATTCATATTTGTTATTTTGTTTTTTAGTAAGGTAATGTAGGTGTTATTATGTATATAGAAAATTCGTGGAAAGATTTAAAAATAATAAATTATTATGTAGGCTTAATAGTCGTATGTATATCATCTTTAATGTTCATTCCTGTCATAACTTCAATATGCTTCAAAGAGTGGCCTGCTGCTGTAGATTTCCTCTTAAGCCTTTCTATCTCTTTGAGCATAGGTTCTTTACTTGTTCTGTCTGGAAAGAATACAAGAAAAGAAGTAAAAATCCAATGGAAACATGGTCTCATCATAGCCTCATTTTCATGGATTCTTCTTATGATATTATGTGCTATCCCATATAGATTAAGTGGAAATGCTCTTTCATTTTTAGATGCCTGCTTTGATGTAATGAGCGGATTTACCACAACAGGCCTTGTTTTGACTCAAGACCTTGACCACCTATCCCTAGGCTTAAATATGTGGAGACACATCCTAACCTTTGTAGGAGGACAAGGCATGGTGGTTTTGGCCTTATCTCTTTTAGTTAAAAATACAGCTGGAGCCTATAAGATGTATGTTGGTGAAGGTAAGGATATCGGCCTTTTGCCAAACTTCAAAAATACAGCAAAGATAATATGGATAATAAGCATGATTTACTTTGGAGTTGGTGTTGCAGCTTTTTGGATAAACGGATTATTTATAGGTTTAAAACCTGTAAGCTCCTTCATGAACGCAATATTTATCTTTTGTTCTGCATGGAGTACAGGCGGATTCGCACCATATTCTCAAAATATACTATATTATCACAGCTTCTCTTATGAAGTTGTAAGTATAATATTTTTTATCATCGGCTCTTTTAACTTTGGTCTTCATTATGCAATGTGGAAAAACAACAAGAAGGAAATATTTAAGAATATAGAAACTCAAAGTTTTGCAATAACTGCCACCTTATGTTCTCTATTATTGATTGGTTATTTTTCTAAAAGTGGTCTCTATCCTAACTTTATAGCAATCTTTAGAAAAGCTATCTATCAGCTATTATCTGCTCATACTACTACTGGTTTTGGCAGCCTTTATGCAAGACAACTAGCTGTTGACTGGGGAGATTTCCCTCTTTTAATTATGGCTATAGCAATGCTTATAGGTGGATCTGCCTGCTCCACTGCTGGAGGATTTAAGGGGCTTAGAGTTGGTGTAGTATTTAAAGGTATAATCAACGAAATAAGAGGTATCATCTCTTCGGAAAATAGAGTAAGCGTAAAAAAAATTCACTATATGAAGGACATAATTTTAGATAATAATCTATTTAAAACCTCTATGCTTATAATAATTTGCTATATCGCTTTATTCTCTTTTGCAACTGCTCTTGGAGCCTACTATGGATACCCAGTGATCCAGTCAGCTTTTGAAGCTGCTTCTGCTACAGGTAATGTTGGCTTATCAATTGGGGTTACTAGTGTAACAACCCCTGCACCATTAAAAATATGCTATATATTAACAATGTACCTAGGCAGACTTGAGTTCATTTCAGTATTTGCATTAATAGGTTTCTTATTTGGAGGTATTAAAAAGCTATGGAAAAAATCTTTAAATCATTAATCGTTGCAATTTGTTTAATATTTGTAATCTCTACTCCTGTAAAGGCTGACAACACCTTTCCCTTCACTGACTTTATTGAAAAAGGTACTGAATATGACAATAAAACCTTCACTATAGAGGGGGAAGCCATTGGTGAGATAATGAAAAGAGGAGATAACTGCTGGATTAATATAAATGATGGAAATATGGCTGTTGGAATATGGTGTAACTTTGATTTAGGAACTAAAGTATCAACCTTCGGTAGCTATCACAACACCGGCGATATAGTTAAAGTGACAGGAGAATTTCACAAAGCCTGTCCAGAGCACGGAGGCGATTTAGACTTTCACGCTACCTCCTTAGAGATAATAAAAAACGGCACTAAAACCCATCGTCCAATAAACTCAAAAAGAGTCATACTCTCATGTATTCTTCTCCCCATATCAGGTGTATTATTCTACTTTACAAGAAGAAAGTAGTCATATAAATTAAGGCTCCACTGATGTTATTCAGAGGAGCCTTAGCTATTCTATTAATATAATACTATTTACTTATAACGTCACTGACTACTTCAAAAATTTTCAAGCAATTGTTTAGTGTCACATCATCTTTATCTAATACTGGGTTGAATTCCACAAAATCCAGCGCTCTTACTTTTTTAGATGAAAATATTTTTTTAATCATCTCACTAGCCTGCTCTAAAGTGATTCCATCTTTAACTCTTGTTCCTGTTCCAGGAATTACTTCTGGGTCCATGCAGTCTATATCAAAGCTGACATGAATATTGTTTACTCCATTGTCCTTTATCTTTTTCAATATATTGTCTATAGCTATATCTATACCGATTTCCTTTACCTGTTCTGTAGACAACACATTAACTTTATTATTATTTAGTAATTCTATTTCACCCTTGTCTAAATCTCTTGCACATAGTATAAATACATTTTCACTCTTTATCTTGTTTCCGGAAAAGTAGACATTCTTTAGTTGATCTATTCCAATTCCAGCCGATGCTGCTAGTGGCATTCCGTGTACATTTCCACTTGGAGTAGTTGATGTTGTATTAAAATCTCCATGTGCATCAATCCAAATTACAGCTAAATCATCTTTATAATATTTTGCAGAACCTGCTATAGTACCTAATGCTAAAGAATGGTCTCCTCCTACAGTAAGCGGGAAGCTTTCATCCTTTAATGTCAAATAAACATTATGTGCTAAATCATTATTGCTTTCTACTATAGCTTGTAAATATTTCGCACCCTTATGATCATTAAATTTATCTTTAGTTTGGCATTGTTTTACTACGATGTCTCCTAAATCATATACCTTGTGTTTTTTTGATAAAATCTCTCTTATCCCACTGTTTCTCAATTTTGTAGGACCTTCTTCAACCCCTTTTACATCTGAGCCATAGAATAAAGGCATACCTATTATATTAATATCCATATCTTACCCTACCTTTTAATATATTAATTTTTCTGTAGTAACTTAATCCAAATTTTAATCTTAATTTTATCCTTTTTTGTTTAAATGTTATAACACTCAAGGATATATAATACATCCGTAAGTTATGAATTGTCAAGTACTTTTGATTTTTCATGAAAATTATCGAAAAACCTCTGTAATTCTATCTATTTCACTACTTATTATGTGCATTTATTCAAATTAAATCGCAAAAAAGCTCCGGTAAATTTTACTAGGCTAATCACTGATTTTTTCAGTTTTTCTTTCACAAAAAACCAAATACCTTTGGTAATTTTGTGGATAAGGATGGCAAGATATTAAAGTTATTAAGTCCTTTCCCGGTTGTATCAATATTTCATTAACACTGTAAGGTGAAATAACTTTAGTTTCTACAACACTATAATAAAGTTTCTCACGAAAATTAGTCACAATTATCTCATCTCCTGGCTGAAGTTCATCAATGTGTAAGAACATTTCTTTAGTTCTCATCCCCCTATGTCCAGCTAGAACACAATTAGTATTTTTGCCTCCAATAGGCATAGAAGTTTTTCCAAGCTGTGCTACTCCCTTAGCCATGTTTTCCTCATTTGCCCCAAGATAAATTGGTACATTAAGGTTTAACTTTGGAATCTCAATATATCCAACGATACTATCATTCAAACCATATTTAGAGAGATCAAAACTTGATTGTTCATAAGAAAAAGGATCTGAAAGCTCTTTTTGTCCATTTGAAAATAAATTTTCATTGTATGATTTCATCATACTATATAATTCTTCAAGCTCGTTCTCTTTCAGCTGTTTTTTTACATTATCAAATTTTTGCGTTTCATTTTTCATAAGTTTTCCATTTATTTTATTGCATATCTGAGGAAAAAACATCACAAGTAGTCCAATCACTAGACAAACTATTGCTGCTATTTTTAATTTTGACTTTTTCATGTTACAAATTGCTCCCTTTCTAATGAATATGCTTATAAATGTATATAAAAATTATGGCTGCAATAAATATACAAGCTACAATGCCCAAAACCAAAGTAAAATAATCTTTATTTACTGAAAGCATTTTTGTTTCTGACTCCTTTAAGGCACTGTTACTATCCATGTTTATTCTCTCTCCCTGTATTACAAGACGATGACTATTTACTCCATAAGGAGTACATGTAAATAATGTAACCAGATCCTGTCCAGATTTTATATTCAAATCATCCAGTTCATATGGCTCTATAACTTTAATAGTTTTCACTTCGTATGCTAGGGTTTTATCCAATACATGGATGTATATTTTATCCCCTTTTTCTATTTTATCTAAATCTGTGAAAAGTTTTGCCTTAGGTAATCCTCTATGTCCAGTAAGAACTGTATTTGTACTACTACCACCTACTGGAAGTGATGAGCCATAAAGATGTCCACTACCCTTTTCCAACACTTCCTCACTAGTCCCATGATAAATAGGAATCTGTAATTGAATCTTCGGCACTTCTATGTATCCCATAACTCCTTCTATATCTAAAAGTTCTTGATATTTTTTTTCTTCATCTTTATTTTGATTTATAGAAAAAGGATCTTTTATTATCATTTTTCCCAATGTTTGATTATATAGACGAGCTTTTTCCAACTCTTTTTCATTTTCTATTTGTTGTCTTGATTTTACTGATTCATCATAATCTCTAACTACCACAGATTGTTCTCTTCCTGTGATAAAGCTAGAAATTGTAGGATACAAAAGCACTGCACTTCCAGCAATAAATAGAAAAATTATACATACATTTAAAGTTTTTTTCATTATCCCTCCATATATGAAAAAGAGAAGAATATAAACTCTTCCCTTTTTCTCTATCTTTGCATATTCATCAATCCATTATGGGACTATGCATTTTTCTTTTTACGTGATAATACTAGCAATATGCCAGCAAATGTGATTAGTGATGTACCTGCAATAATGAATATAGTGTTTCCCTTTCCCCCTGTAAGTGGAAGTCTGAATTTATGTGCATTGTAAATTTTTACTGTAGCAATAGAATTATCTAAAGAACTATTTTTTTCAACAGTAACTTTAACAGGTTCTTTTAATAATGAATATTCGTTTGGAGCTTGTGTTTCTACTATCCAATAATCTTTTGAACCATTTATATTAGCTTCATCAAAAGCTAGCCCTTGGAATTTGACAACTCCATCTACTCCTGATTTCACAGTATAATCATTTGCTGCGCCATCTGTCCATTCGCTTACTTTTCCTGTTGCATTATCATATTGAAGGAATTTTCCTGCTCTTGCATTTTCTTCAGATGAAGCAATTTTAAACTCAGCATCCTTTAATACAGCATTTGTATCTTTTGCATATTTAGTTAATCCTGTAGAACCAGTGTGTACTTCTGGCTTGTCTCCATCTGCAACAGAAGGATTATAGTTTTTGTTTGAATGATTTGTATAGTTTAATGTTGCACCATTGAATATTGCATCTTTTGATAATGCATCTTTAGTAATTTCAGTTTTGAAATATATATCTAATTTTTTTAGTTCAGTAATAGGATTCTTATAATTTGCTGCTTCCATTACTTTTTTCATTCCTGGATTTAAAAGTTTTATTGTGAAAGTTCCACCTTTTCCATCTGTTGCTCCAACTAATGTAGCAGTATAATCAGTACCCTTAACTAGAGCTACATCTACTCCATTAATTTTAAATGAAGGATCTTCAGTAGCTATATATTTTAATGAAGCATCAATATTATCAACAATTTCAAAGTTCTTTGCATATACTTCCTTGTTTTTAGCATCAGTAAAGTATAAATCTGAAGGTATTTCAGGTCTTATAATCCACTCTACTTTATCACCAACGTTAGCACTTGTGTGATCATTATTAGTATTTTTTACATCTTTATCTATCTTAGGTCCATCTATGATATCATTTTTAGGATATACATGAACATCATAATTCCATCCATTACCACTAGCATTAGTCATAGGTAAGCTTACAAGAAAATCAGGAATTGGACTTTTTACAGATGGATTAGGAATTTCTTCTACTAAATAAATACCTTGTTCTAATCCATTTACAACTGCTATTCCATCTTCACCAGTTGTTACAATTTGCTTTTCTGTAACATTATAGGTATCGATGTCAGCTTTTACTTGAGCAGCAGTTACATCTAAAGTATTAATATCCCCTGGAGCTATTTTTATATTTGTTTTAGATACTTTAAACTGAATTCCTGAAAGTCCAGAAGTTCCGTTTGGTAGACTATTTAGCTTTGAACCATTTCCTTCTACAGCTTCACCTGCTGGCTTTGGAGCAAGTTTGTGAATAGTCAATGTTACGCTTTTAGTTGTATCGATTGTAGCATCTCCGTTTATTGCAGAAACTGGTGTTGTTCCCATCATACCCATAGTTAGCATTGCACAAGTGACTGTGGAAACAATCCTTTTCATTAAGTTAGTTTTCATTAAGTTTTCTCCCTTCAAATTTACATTTTATTTTTTTATGTCAATTACAAATAGTAATCTTAGTTGTCCTATTTCTATAATTTATTTTTTGATATTATAAATATAGCTACAGCACTTATCATCAAGGCTAAACCGCCAAATATATATTTGCCATTTCCTTCTCCTCCCGTAAGAGGCATCTCTAGAAATTTGCTGTTTCTAATATGAAGCTGAATATTGTTTGAATCCTTATCAACTTCAACATTCTTTCCATCTACTGTAGCTGTACCATCAACATTTATTTTGATCTCAATAGGTGATGCTAAAAGTTGATATCCTTTAGCTGCTTTTGTTTCTTTCAAAGTATAAGTCCCTTCTGGAAGTTTGCTAAAGATACATGATGCATTTTTTCCATTCATTGCTGTTGTTAGTTTTTGTAACACTATTCCATCCTTAGATAGTTCAAATTCTGTATCTTGTAGTGGTTTAATTCCAAAGGCATCTGTTTTTATTACCTCTAACTGGTAAAGTTTTTTAGTATTGCTTATTTTAAGGCTTGTACTCTTTTCTGGTTTTACATTAAAATTAATTTCTTTAGTGTCTAATTCATATCCGTTTGGTGCTTTAATTTCAGCTAGAGTATAATCTCCTGGTACTAAATTGACACTTCCAATTCCTTTTTCATCAGTAACGATACTTTCTACAATATTACCCTTGACATCTTTTATCTGAAACCTAGCATCTGCAAGTTTTATCTTTTCATTTTCACTATCTACCTTTTCAATCACTACTTGTCCTACTATTAACTGATTTTCAAATTGCAAATTCACACTTTGCCCTTGTGCATTTATATTGAATCTTTTCTCAGCATTTAAAATTTTATATCCTACTGGTGGCTGAATTTCTACTAATTTATATTCTCCATATGGAAGGTTCTCATATGTGGCGATTCCATCAGCTCCAGTTTCCAGTTCTGACACTTTATTTCCTGACAAATCTATTATTTCAAATTTAGCTCCTTGTAGAACCTTAGTGTTATCTTTACTGTCAACTTTCTTAACCGTTATATTTCCCGTGATTTGCTTATTATATATAGTTTTTTCAATTAACTTTTCATTTCCTGAAACTACTATTTCCTGTTCATTTTCTAGTATGTTGTATCCATCAGGTGCTTTTACTTCTTTCAACTTATAAGTTCCTAAGTTAAGATTTTTAAATTGTAATCTACCATTTTCATCAGTTACTCCATTTAAAGCAGCATTTGTGATGGTATTTATAAGCTGGAATTCTGCACCCTTAAGAAATTTAGTATTATTTGCTTCATCAACTTTTCTAATATTAATTTGCCCAAATTTAGGATCATTCTTCATATTACCTAAATTAATGATTTTTCCCAAACTATTTGAATCTACTTTAAATGTCGTCTGCACATTAGAAAGTATATAGTTTTCTGGCGCTTTAGTTTCGATTAATTTATATTCACCTTCATCAATTAATTCAATTCTTCCTATTCCATTACCATCAGTAACTATATTATCTAATACTTTAAATCCATTTTTATCTACAACTTTGAAAACTGCACCACCAAGGGGCTCTCCGGTTATTGAATCTACCTTTTTAAAGCTATACATGTATTTCTTTTTTGTAACAGTTGTATTACCACCAACGGTATTTTTAACTGTTTCTCCCGGCTTAACATTGGTAAAATCAGTTATTATTTTAACTTCTCTTCTAGCATTTGCTGGTATTGCACCATTTTTATTACTTATATAAACAGAATGTCTATTAGCATCATAATTTACTGTAAATTCCTCTGAAGCAATAGCATCTACAAATTTAACTCTTCTATCTAACTTATCAACTAAATTAATTTCATTTTTTTCAAACACATTGTCATTTTCAAATTTTATTGTATATACTACACTTTGATCTTCTTTTGAATTGCTTATAATAGATTTATCAACCATCTTATATCCATTTACAGCACCTGCATAATTATAAGGTTTTGCATAGAAATCCTGCATTTCAACTTTTCTCTGACCATTTTCTATATATTCTACTTTAGCTGTGTTCGAAAACTTGACTTGATTGTTCAGCACCTTAACTTTATATTTTATTCTATATTGCTGATCACTTCTCAAATTACCAAAATTGATTATAAAATTATTTTTATCCTTTATTACAGGAAAATAGTCATCTGGCATATCTTCGTAATATCCGTTTTTTAAAACCATGAATTTCATAGATTCATAGATTAATTCTGTTTCAAAAGGTAAAGAATCCTCAAGGACTACATTTCTTAAATTTCCACCTTTAGGATTTACTTCTATATGATATTCTAATTCGTCACAATTTGGATACATCACTCCGCTATCTGAATCTTGTTGGACATATGTGTATTCTCCATAAGCATTTTGCCCATATCTAGATGTAAATTTAACTATTGTTCTTGTTTCCTCTCCCGCAACACCTGTATTCGCAGGCAAAATTGTTACTTTTGCACTTACTCTTTTATCTCCATATATTACATTAACTATTGCGTCCTTAGGTACACTACCTCCATTATTTGCAATAGCCCCTAAACCTATATATCCTGCTAATGCAGTTCTAGCATTGGGACCAAATGTTAATATTATTTTATTTCCCTCTCTTACCACACTTTTAAAATGCTGCTTACTGTAAGTAGGTGAAACATGAGTTAATCCATCTGGTATTTCTATTACTATTTGATCTCCTTCTTTAAGCTCATTGTAATTTGTAACCTCATATTTAAGATCAAATTCTACAAATCTATCCGTTAGAATCTCTGTTTCTTCAGTTTTAATGGTTACATTTAATGGTAGAGTACTTGCAAAAACATTGTTGTTGCCAAAGACACCTATAAAATTAGTAAATAAAAACATCATGAATGCTATAAAAGCAATTAGTTTCTTTTTACTTTTTTTCAAATGAGCACCTCTTTTCTTATTAAAGATATAACCTTTTTATATCCAGTTTTTAAAGACTGGTATAATAAATTGCATAAAAATAGAGATTGCGTAAAATATGAATTCCTAGATATTGATTTTAGTACTAAAGCTTTTAACACTTACGACTATTTTAATCAATATTACTCACTAAGAATTTTATGAATCCATACTCTATCTCCCAACCTCATTGGTATATTATACCTTTTGGGGTAATTTTATTAGTTATTTTTAAAGTTTTTTTAATATTAAATTTTAAGAATATCAATTATGTTTATATATAATTTTTCTTAATATATTTTTATTTGATTTTAATTTGAATTTTTATGTTCTTGATCACTTTCATATTCATATAAAATTTTTCAATTTAAAAGCCAGCCTTGTTTAATGCAAATTCATATGATAATCAAGAACTTTTCTAAAATCCAATTTAATCCCCTCTTTCATATGTCGAATTTAGTCTTTAACATTTTATTAATCATTTTAAACTTTAATTATTTATTTAATATAATACTGGTTTAATATTATATTTATATTAGCAATTTTATACTTTTCCCCGATTTCCATGGATTATTTTACCACAGGCTTTATATTAAAACAAGTTCTTTTTTACAATTTCATCAAGTTTTTTTCAAAAGATTAATTAAAACTCCTTTACATTATAGTATTTAAAAAAATTTTAAATTCAATTACAAATATATGTACATAGTTTTAAAAATATTACATTTATGTTGTCAAATGTAGGAATTGATTTTTAACGCAATATAAGGCGGCTTCAATACCATAATAGGTATCGAAGCCGCCTTATCAATACTTCACTTTATTTATAACTGTTTTATAATCTTTTTATAAAAAAATAGTCAAAGCCACTTTTCAGTAACTTTAACTATCTATTAATCTATTTCACTCCATAATACTCTACATACCACTTAGCAAATTTATCTAGGCCTTCTTCAATAGATGTTGAAGGTTTAAATTCCACTGCTTCTTGAAGTTTATCTGTTGAAGCATAAGTTGCTGGTACATCTCCAGCTTTTAGTGGTTCAAATATTTTTTCGAATACTACTTCTCTATTTAAAGCTTTAGTTAGAGATTTTTCTAGAGTTTCTATGAAAGTCATTAATTTTTCAGGGTTATTATTTCCTATATTAAATACTTTAGCTGGAACTGATTTTGTTCCGTCATCATTGATTGTTTCAGTTGGAGGATTGTTTAAAAGTCTTACAATACCTTCTACTATATCATCAACATAGGTGAAATCTCTATATAAGTCGTGTTCAAAATCACCATTGTTAAATATTTTTATAGGTTCACCTTTAAAGTATTTATTAGTAAACCCGAAATATGCCATATCTGGCCTTCCCATCGGACCATATACTGTAAAGAATCTTAGTCCTGTTGATGGAATTCTGTAAAGATGACTATAAGTGTGAGCCATAAGCTCATTTGATTTCTTTGTTGCAGCATATAAAGATACTGGATTATCTACAAAATCTGTTTCCTCAAAAGGTACTTTCTTGTTTGAGCCTATGACAAGATATGTTTAGAAAAAGTATCCCCTACGATGCCAAAATATTATTTGGACACTTACTAATCGCAAGTAAATAATATTTAATAGTAATCGTAAATCTGCATAATGCACTATTCCAAATCAAAAGATCATCCAACATTAACATACATCCTTTATTATAGACAGTTAAAATAATAGAGGAATTAATATTAATAGAAATCGTATAGCAAGGCTCATGAGGGAACTAAAGTTGTGGCCTAAAGAAACACTTTATAGGTATAAAAATTATAATAAAAAATCAAATGGTATTGAACGTCAAAATTTATTAAATCAAACGTTTCAAACAGATAGTAACAATAAAATATCGGTTGGGGATATTACTTATATACTAACTAAAAAGAAACTCTCTATTTAGCAGTTTTTCTTGATATCTATTCACGCAAAGTAGTTGGATAGTCTAGTTGTTGATGCCTTTATTCAAGCCTACGATAAAGAACAACAATCTGCTGGATTAATTGTACATACTGACTAGGGCTCACAATTTACAGGATGTAGTTTTAGATCTATATTAGCTAAATTTGGTGCAATACACGGTAATGGTAGAAAATGGACTCTTATGATAATAAGATCAATGAGTCTTTTTACCGAATTATAAAAAGATAGCTTATTCTGAATGCTAAATATGAAACTCCAGAACAAGCTCAAAAGAAATATTTAAATATATTGAATTATACCATACTACTAAGAGAATCCATTCCTTATTATGTTATCTTGCACCTTCTCAATTTGAAAAATTAAATTCATAAAATTATCTTAACTTTGTGTCTACTTTTTATTGACAACTTCAAAAACTACTACGCTATGAACTCTAACTTATTGTGGTCACATCACTTATATTCAGCAAAATTCCTACATTTTTTCTATTTTTCGTATCTAAGCTTTATTATGTTCTCCACAGGAAGATAAAGTTTTAAAGCTATGATTTCATCATATAAAGCTTCTAATTTCCTTGAATCTATTTTTAATTTAATAAGTATTTAAGTTCTAGTTAGAAGTATTCTTTTTAAGAATCGCTTCATTGAATAAGGTATTAACATTTTGGACTTAGATAAAATTATCTGTTTTCTATTCAATTTATAATACTCATCAGCTATCGCCTTATAGTCACCTTTAATCCATGTCTCAAGAATTTTCTCTCTTCTACAACTTTTAGATGTAGGTCTGTTTAATTGACTATTTTCTTCTCTAGCTTGTTCAAATGTAGATTTTGTTAAATCAAGATATTTTGATAATTCACTTAATAACATAATTCCTTTTTTACTATTTATTAACAAAACAGATACACCTTTTTTCACGTCAACTTCAGGATGAGCTTTATCCACACCCCAATAATCTCCTATAGTAAAATCTCCCTCTCTGCTCCCACAAGCATATTTACATTCATAACAACTCTCACGATATATGTCCCCCTTTAAAAAGTAATTGTAATAATAAGAAGTTACTGGCAATATAGTTTTTTGTAAAATCTTACCTTTCTTTATGTAAATTACTTTACCTCTTAGTCCCCATCCATGTGATTTATCTCTAAACTTAAAATCTATAATTTTTCCTTTTAATTTACGCTCAAGATAATTAATATATCCCTTAAAGAAATCTCCACTAGGAACTCCATGACATATTATATCTGCAGTTATTAGTTTATCATAGTCTTTACCTAAATACGATTTTAATCCTGCTATTTGACAAGGCGTTCCTGTGAACAAAACCCAATATCCAACTTTTAGATTTTCTTTAACTTCTCTATATGCATTCTTGATATTACTTTGAACATATTTGGACCCTTGAATTTTTTTAATATCTACTAGATTATCCACACATATATGTTCTGGATCCATATTATCATTATATGCACATCCAAAAACAACACCTTTTTTTTCAAATACTAAAGAAGCCAACGCTCCAAATATACCACCTGATGCACTTGATGACAAAATATCTTTATCCTTATTAATAGCTACATATGTAGCTATCGGCTCACTTTTAGAAATAGGTATATTTTGAAATGCACAGACTTTTTTACATAGGCCACATTCTATACAAAAATTTTTGTCTATTTCAGGGTAAGTAAAGCCATCTATATCAGATTCCATTGTAATAGCTTGTTTTGGACATATATTCATACAAGCTGTACAGCTACAGCAATTCTTTTTCTGATCAAATAATTCTATCATAGTTCTTCCCCCTATTTTTCAAACTTGTTATATACTAATTTAATAATATATACCTATTTATATAATTTATCAGATTCATCAGTTTTCCTTTTCTTATTAGTTTTCAAAAAATATATTATTTCTTCGAAATCATCTCGTGATATTAATGTTAAACATGTTATATAAACTATTATAGATATAAATATAGAAAAAAAACTCCAACCAATAGAATTGGATATTGGTTTCAATAAAAATACCACTCCAATCATTAATAGCGTACAGAGTATAGGTTTGCATACATTCTTCAGCATATTCTTTATAGAAAAACCCATGAACACTTTCATAAAAATGAACCCTGTAATTGTTCCTTGAATTCTCATAAGAGCTCTCGTGTAAACTAAAGGCCAGAACCCATATCCTTTTGCGATCAAACAAGATGGAACAAGAAAACATAAATGTATAATTTGATACATAAATGATAATTTGGGTCTACCTTTTGATCTATATACTTCCCCATTAAAGTTCGAAAACACAATTCCAATAGATGCCATTAGAGACCATATCCCTACTATATTATTCGCTTCACTCCATTTATTACCAAGCATTATATTTGTCGCTAAATCACTGTACATAAAAAGACCTATTCCCATTGGAAATATAATATATGCCACAAACCTCTGCATAGTATAGTATGTTTTTTTATATGCATGTTCATTGTTTTGTAAACGAGATAATGATGAAAATAAAATTGGAATTATAGCAGCACTTACAACCGCCATTAATGAATTAACCATATTTAATGAATTTCTATATAGACCTAAATAATATTGACTAAATGAATTTCCAATTATAAAAACATCAAACCATGAAGTTAACCAAATAGAAATTGATTCTAGCAGTGTCCACAAACTAAAAGAAAACATATTTTTCAATAATATGAAATCATAAAATAATGATGGTTTCCATTTTGATTTAATAGTTAAAATTACTACATTTGAAAATTCTCCACAAATGGATCCAATAATTAAAGCCCAATATCCTAATCCATATATTGCCATAGGAATAGTTACAAAAAGTGGTATTAATGCTCTTATTATTCTACTCACAAATAAAGTCTTAAAATTTAAATCACGCTTATATAATGCCATTTGAATACTAGAAAATGATGTTAATGGTAATTGTATGCACGCAATTGCTATAACATTACCTAATCCTGGATTTCCAACAATAATAGCTATTGAATTTCTAAAAATAATTATTATAAACCAAAGAAAAATAGAAATGAATAAATTAGTAATAAAAGCTACATTTGCACTTTCTTCTTTTTCTTTTTCTTTTTTAAATTCATGCTGAACTAAATATTTTTGAAAACCTGCATCAGTAAACATATCAACAAAACTAAATATCATTGTTACGGTAGTTACTACTCCGAAAGCTTCTGGAGCTAGCATTCTTGCTAACATCATATTTGTTATTGGTGTTATAAATTTTGATAGAATTTCAGTAATAGATGCCCATTTTGCTGCATTTCCTATTTTATTTTTCAGTTGTTTATTTTCCATTTTTGTCACCATTTCGCACAAAGTTATTTGACTATTATTTATATTTCATTACATCAATAATAAACTAAATATTTTATAATAATCATTATTCTTTTTTAAGAAAATTTTCTTTTAAAATTACTTAATTTACAATTTATAATATAAAGTAAATAATATATCTTTTTACTATATTTTAATATTTTAACTCTAAATCTATTTTTTTTTGATTGTGAATTACGTTGTAAAAAATCAATATCAACTAGATATTTTAAATTATCCTTATATAATTTTGCCTGATGAAAGGAATTAAAATATATATTTACTAAGTGCTCCTTTAGAAAATATTTTAATTCATCATTTTCTAATTTATCATATATATCCTCAAGATCTTTACATATTTTTACAATAGATTCAGCATTTCTAATTTTATTTTTCTGAGTTGTTATTGAATTATCCCTAATTATATAGTTATAAAAAACAATTTCAGTACCTATTACTCTTTTTGCAAATAAAAAAACTCTTGGTGTAAATTCTTCATCTTCATGTAGCAAACCTATCTGAAATTTCAAGTTATTATCTAAAAGAAATTTTCTATTATACATATTAAGCCAAGCTGGCATATGCATAGTATTTGTTTTAAATTCTGTTAATAGGTATTCATTTCCATCAACGCATTTTCCTTTTGTATTATAATTATGAAACATGTTTCTTATATTATTATCTTGAAAAATTTTAGCATTTCCTACAACTATATCTACCTCTCTATCTTTAATAATATCAGAAAATTTCGAACAGGCATTAAATTCAATATAATCATCTGAATCTACAAAAATAATATAATCTCCACATGCTTTACTAATTCCAAAATTTCTAGCATCTGATAACCCTCCGTTTTTCTTATGAAACGTTTTAATTCTTTTATCCTTTAAAACATAATTATCACATATTTCAGGACATTTATCAGGGCTACCATCATCTATAAGTAAAATTTCAATATTTTCACAATCTTGATTAACCAGACTATTAATGCAACGATCTATATAAGGTTCAACATTATATACTGGCACAATAATTGATATTAACGGCCTCATATTAATCTCCTTTTTCTATAAATTTACAAATCATCTAATTTTAAAAAAATTATAAGGTAATAGTCCATGTGGATCCTTAAGAAACATAGAGTATCCCCACACAAAAAATATTGCTATAAACAAAAAATAAACTATATACTTAATGGCTGATTTCTTAGGTAATAGCTTTTCTAATACATTAGGTAAAACAATGCATAGTGAAGGTTTAAAATAGGCTAACATACGACTTGCAATCCATAAACGTTTTGAGAAAATGTACGAAATAATAAAGGCAATATATAACAAAATAAATAATCCAAAACTCTGTTCGTTATATACTTCTTTTTTTAATAAAACATTCTTCTTATCAATCACCTCTGTTTTATTTTCTCTTCTAATTGAAATTATTGCTCCAATAAAAATACAAATATAGCATAATAACCAAGGTATGGATAAATCTGATTCTGAAGAATATAGTTGTAAATCCATAAACCGCTTATATATGGGAAAAATTCTAAACAATAAATTTAAACCTTTATCGAAACTATAAACTATTACTGTTGAAATAATACAAAATAATGAAATTATCTTAGTATTAATCTTAAATTTAGGCATTGTTATCACTAAAAATGGCAAAAATACTATAGCTGTATTATGAAATAAGATAGCAATGACAACTAATATACCTGCCTTAATAGTTTTCTTACTAATTAGATATTTAAATGATAATAAAATAAACCCTAACGCTACATACTGCCTTGTTATATTCATAGTTGAACTAAAAATAAATATAATGTATAAAAATGTTGATAATACAATATTCTCTGAGTATTTATATATACATTGCGCAAAAGAATATGAGATAAAAAGACTTGTTATAATAAGTACTATTTGAGCATTATTAGAAAAACAACTTAAAATATAATTAAGTAAAATATATCCTTTCTCCAACCTTAAATACGAAAAAGATTGCCACAATCCATAATTTTTTATTTCATAGAAACTCATTTTGTAATTATATGTATCAATTCCAACATTTGAACCTCGAAATGCAGAATAAAAAAACATAGCACCAAATATTATCAACAAATATGTCTTCTTTCTATTTGTATTTTCATTTATATCGGGAATCAAAATTCCCATTATTAAAGATAATGATAAAATGGACATTAATCCTAACATAAAATTCTCCTCTACATCAATGAAACTATAAAATAAAACAGTTTTGGATGTATACAATATAATAAAGAGCTAAGTCTTACTTTCCAATCAGCTGCGTTTTTCCACATATTTTTCATATGGTAAATCACATCATATTCCATAATTAATCGATTAAATAAATCTTTTCTTTTACCTCTTGCGAATGTCTTCGCATAAGACCATATAGCTCTTGAATACATATATTTCTTAAATTCTCCATAAAACTCACATTCATAAGCTTTTAAGTATTCTTCAATTGAGATAATTGATTTAAGAGAATCAGTTCTTTCCCAAAAAACAGAATTCACAACAGATGATGGATTATTATAATAGCCATAAATTTGAGAATTCACTACTGCTCCATTTACACAATGACATAAATATTTCCATGTAAATTCAATATCTTCTCCTGTCTTTCTATATGGAGTAAATTTGATTGAATATTTATTTATAATCGATTTTCGATAAATAAAAGAACAAAACCCTATTTTCCCCTTGTTATATAAAAATTCCTTCATCATATCTTTTTGATTTACTTTATTAACGCACTTATTCATTATGATTTTATTTTGGGACAATATAAAATCTACATCCCGTGACCAAAGCGAATATGCTGTATCTAAATTTTGAGAATCAACAGTATCACACATGCACCTAATAAAATCAAAATGATAAACATCATCTGCATCTAAAAATAAGATATATTCACCAAGGGATTTTTCAATTCCTATATTTCTAGCAATACTTACTCCCTCATTTTCCTTAGAAAAGTACCTAATATTAAGCTTATTTCTCTTTAAATAGCCTATAATTACCTTTTCTGTTTCATCTTCAGATCCATCATTAATTAAAATAATCTCAACACTTGAATATGACTGTCTTTCCAAAGAGTCGAGTGTTTTTCCTATAGTTAAACTGCAATTGTAGCACGGAATAATAACACTCACTAATTTATTTTTCTCTTTCAATCTATTCTACACCTCAGTTCTACTAATCACTAATTTTTACTTTAAATTATTTTTAAGATAGTTACGTGTCTTTTCAATTTCATAATTTCTTATTTTTTCTACTGAGTCATAATCAATAGACTTCTCTATTACCTGTTCTAATTTCCATGATTCTGAAATCTCCCTATCAGCAAGACCTAATCTCTGCAACAAATCAGTCATTTTTTCTTGATTTCCATAAACTTCATTTTCTGACTTTCTTATAAACGATACAAACTGCTTATGATTTATTATAGAAAATATAGTTCCGTGAAATGTATCTGTTATTACATAATCAGCACTTTTTACATATGCTAACAATTCAAAAGGCGATGCATCAATATATTCATCACAAAATTCATGATATCCTCCTAAACATAAAAGACGTTTATTCTTTTTTTCTGCAAATTCTTTAATAGCTTGAATTTCTTCTTTTTTAAGCCGATTTCTGTATGCATATACAACGATATAATTACCTTTAACGTCAATATTAGGTATTTCTTTAAAAAAATCATATATAAGAACAGGATCAAGATTATAATTGGGTTCTTTTCCTATTAAACTTTTAACAATTGTTCCAGAATTATTGTCTCGTACTGAAATACAATCAAACTCTGATAACATAGAAGAAATCTCATCATCAATTCGGTTGATTTTTAATCTTTCTAACGTTGTATTTCCAAAAGATGCTGCATAACTTATTAGTTTTTTTGAATTTCTATTATATCCAAAAAGTTCCTTAGAATATCCTATTCTCGCTCCTTTTTGAAGACAATTAAACACCTCATCACTTCCAATGACAAGTACATCTACATTTGATCTATAATTTTTTCTTTTAGTAACTCCAATCATAGGTAAAAATTCTTCATTATACCTTTTAATATTATTAAAAATACTTCTTTTACTTTCAGGTAGTAATCTTATTAATATACTATTGGAAACAATAATATCTATAAGACAGCTTCTAATTCTATCTTTTATATACATACTTTTATCTTTTTTTAACTTTAGAATAGGCTTTTCAATTTTATAATCAACAAATTCAACTTCATGTCCTAAATCTTCAATAATGTTCTTTAATGCATAAGATTGCATAAAGGAACCATAATTACATATTCTCTGCATAGAAAGTATACCTATCTTCATTCTCAATCTCTCCTAAAATATTATTAATTTAATTCTCCTGTTTCTTTAAACGGATTATTAGTCAATCTCTGTTCATATATTTTAGCATCAACTAAGCATCTATACCATCTGTGATACATATAATGATATATAAATCCTTCTTTGCCATCTAAAAAACCAAGTTTAAAAATATAAATATATACAAACAAAAGCCAACTTCTAAAAAACATAGGAAACTTATAATAAAATCCAAATTTCTTCTTTCTTAATTTTTCTATTGATTGATCTGATAATTCCTGTTTTTTGCTCTGATCTAAATATATGTAATAATCCTGCATTTCTCTAGTAGCATACCAGTTCATTTTTCCTATAAAATGATTTATATCTTTAAAATCATAATGAATAAACTTTTCTTTTGCATCTACAGATATACCTGATAATAAAATTGTATGCTCATCCATTTTTCTATCTTCTATTCTTCCTATACCATTCTTAAATATCATTATTTTTCTTTTTTTTCTACCACCATGTTTAATGCACTTTCCCATAAAATACAGCCAGGCCTCCATAGCTATACCATTTACATTAGTACTTTCATGCTCATTCATAAGGCATTCACATTCATAACAAAGTTCAGGAGTAAATCGTTCATCAGCATCTATTCTTAAAATCCATTTTGTGTGTATATCTGTATTATCAATTCCCCAATTAAATTGCCGTGCATAATTTTCAAATTTATGAACATATATATCAACATTAAACTCTTCTGCTATTTCAACTGTTCTATCAGTACTACCGCTATCTACAATTACAATTCTTTTTGCAAAGTTTTTAATTGACTCAAGACAATCAGCAATATTCTTTTCTTCATTTTTAGTTAATATAATTGCTGTTAAATCAGCCATTATCTCACTCCTTACATTGATTTTCTTATAGATGTTTCAAAATCATTTACTATATAACTTGTTTCTGATATAGATTTGCTATACTCAATGTTTCCATATATCTTTCTAAACATCGGCATAAACTTAGAGCATACAACTACAATTTTGCCTAATAACCAACTATAATTTGTTCTTTTTCCATTTATATTTCTTATTGTTGATATTATGTCATTAGTTGCTACATACTCAGCATTCTGTGGATAAAAAACTCCTGAATCTCCAGTATCTATTCTCTGTTTTACGAACTGTGCCAAATTTTCTATATGTATCATACTTCTCTTATTATCTATTTTTGGTAAAATAAAAAGCTTATTGGAGTGTTTTTTTAGCAAAGCAAAATTCCCTTTACAATTTGCTCCATAAACCATTGGGGTTCGTATGCATACTGTATGAAATTTATCATCTGTCATAGATTTAATCTTTTCATCTGCCTCTTTTTTACTTATCCCATAAGCATTAAATGGATGCGGAACTGTGTCTGTTGAAACAACCACTTCTTCTCCAATTCTAGAATCTATTCCATATAAAATAGCACTACTCATAAAAATAAACTGTTTTACATTTTCACGTCTAGATTTTTCTGCCGTCTCTATGGCAAGATCTCTGTTTACCCTGTAATACAAATCATCTAATTTGCTATCTGTTGATACATGGGCAATTCCAGCCACATGATAAACAACATCATATTGAGAAAAATCACAATTATGCCATTGTTTGTCCTTCATATCTAAAGTGTCAACTTTATATTCTGTTGGCCATTGTTCCAACCACTTTTCTACAGCACAACCAATATAACTGTTTTTCCCAGTAATTAATATTTTTTTCATTTAGCATCACCTATATCGTTCATTATCTTTCCTCCAATTCTTCCTTCATTTACATTATCTACTACATCCTTTTGAGAAAAGACTAGAAAAATTGTTTTAAAAAATATCTCAACATCTAGCTTAAATCCAATATTCTTTACATAATAAATTTCATAATTATATTTTTCTTGTATTGAAACCATATTTCTTCCATGAATAGCTGTCCAACTTGTTATTCCTGGCAGCACCTCAAATCTGATAAGCTGTTCTTCATTATAGCTTCCTAAGTCATTAATCAAAAATGGTCTTGGGCCTATAAAACTCATTTCACCTTTTAAAATATTTATAAGTTGAGGTAATTCATCTATACTTGTTTTGCGCAATAGCTTTCCTGATTTTGTAAGTCTTTCATCATCAGTAAGATATTTTCCCTCTTTAATAGTTTCGGTCATCATAGATCTAAATTTATATATAGAAAATATTTTTTGTTTATATCCTGGACGTCTTTGTTTAAAAATAATAGGTCCTTTAGATTCAGCTTTAACCCATAATGCTGCTATTAGTAATATAGGACTTAGTATTACTAACAATATTAATGCTAATATAAAGTCAAAAAATCTTTTAAATTTTATATATCTGCGTTGTTTATTGGTAAACTCATAATTACCATAATAAGACGCCATATTTTCACATCCTTTAACTTAAAATTACTTAGCTGGATTTCCTTTTACAACTGATCCCTCAGTTACTGGTTTTATGACTACAGATCCCATTCCAATTAATGCATCAGAGCCAATATGTATTCCATTCCTTATAGTTGAGTTTCCTGAAATATAAACTCTTTCTCCAGTTGATGAACTTCCAAACATAATTGTTTCTCCAACAATAAATGTATCTGCTCCAATTTCAACATTATGTGATATAAAACAGCTATTATCTATCTTACATCCTGAATGTATTATTGTATTATCAATAGCGCCTCTACCAATAATTGTATTAGCTCCAATCTGAACATTATCTTCTATTATAACTCCACCAAACTGTGGCATTGTAACAGCTTTACCATTTTCATCCCTATCAGTTGACAATCCATCTGCCCCAATAACAGTATTTTCTCTAATTACAACATTGTTTCCAATAGTAATACTTCCAATTAATTTAACTCCGCTCCCTATATATACATTATCTCCGATAGTAACTTCTCCACCTATATAAGCTCCCGGAAAAACAGTTACATTTTCTCCTATCTTTGCGTTCTTAGCTATATATGCATTATCAATCACTTCTATCTCTTCTTTAGATGGTAAATATGTAATACCATTATCTTGATAAAATTTACAATACTGTATATGTGGATTTTTACATTTATATACTGCGTGTTTTTTTAAAACTTCATTTGGAACTTCAATATTCTCAGGCCAAAATATTAAACAATTTTCAACTTTATCAAACACAGAAGAATATTTCATGAACCCTTCTGTAATAAACATTACAGCATTATTTTTAGGTGAATTTAACGATGCTGGTCTTACTACATTAAATTCTTTGTTATTTACGTATTTATTTACATTTATCTTAAAATATTCTTTCATCTTTACTCCTTAAAATTACAATTTCAATATTTCTCTTCTAAATACACTCTCAAAGCTTTCAGCATATAAAACCCCAGCTTGACTTCCTCTATATGCTGCAAGTCCTTTTAATGCCTCTTCACTTCTTGGATGAGGATAATCATGCATTACGCCTCTATATGCAGATAATGCTTTAATTTTTTTATTAATTTTGTCTTCCCCTACTTCAATAAAAAGATTAGGTGTGAATTGCCTTATACTAGTATTTAATGCCCACTCTGTAGATGATGGCACCTCCATAAATAGTAGTTCTTTCAATGGTTTAATGTCATCTCTTCTTTGAAATAATCTAGATGCAGCTTGGCATGCTATTGAAGTATGACGATGATCATTATTTAAATCTGACGGATGATGCGTAAATATCACATCTGCACCTGTTTCTATAATCACTTTTTCTATGAATTTAACTAATTCTAAGTGTTTAACAGTATTAAATCCTATATTAGGAAAACATCCTTTAATTACTTTCTTTACTCCTATAACGGATATTGCTTCATTCATATCACTATTTAATATTTCTACGCTTGGTCTATTACTACGCGCTTCAGCATTTCCTGATAGAATACAAACATTGACCTCTTTACCTAATTCACTTAATTTTGCTATTGTAGCTCCAGCTCCTAATATTTCATCATCTGGATGAGCAACAACCACAAGATATGACATCAAAATCCTCACCTTTCGTTTAATTAATTTTTTCACATTCTAGTTATTAATATCATAAATTCTTATTTATATATTAAAATTCTTATTTAATTATTTTTTCTTTTGTCGTTAAAAAGCCGTCTAGTTTTATTACCTAGTCAGCTTTTCAATATTTAGTTAATGTTTTTTATTCTTACACCATAGCTCCATTGTAACTTTTTACCATACAATTCACTTCATCTGGATCTTTAAAGGTTGGTACTATTTCTTTAAGCTTGTCCGATACTAGCTTCTTATCGCCTTTATCTATTACAAACTTTAAAGATTCAAACTCTTCTGTAAGTCCCTCTAAATCTTTAAAAGTTGGTTTTCCTACGAATATCTTTTCATGACCTGTGGTTTGTAGTCCTTCTTCGCTCATCAACAGCTCTTCATATAGCTTTTCTCCCGGCCTTAGTCCTGTTACTTTTATCGCTATATCACTACCAGGTTCTAATCCTGAAAGCCTTATTAGATCTTCTGCCAAATCGTATATTCTCACTGGTTTTCCCATATCTAGTACAAAGACCTCTCCACCTTTAGCATAGGCCCCTGCTTGAAGTACCAGCTGTGCTGCTTCTGGTATAAGCATAAAAAATCTCGTTATATCTTTATGTGTTACGGTGACAGGTCCTCCATTCTTTATCTGCTTTTTAAATAGAGGTATTACAGAGCCGTTGCTTCCAAGTACGTTTCCGAAACGCACTGCTACAAATTCCGTTTTACTTTTTTCATTAAATGCCTGTACAATCATCTCACAGCATCTCTTTGTAGCTCCCATTATATTAGTTGGATTTACAGCTTTATCTGTAGATATCATTACAAATCTCTTTACACCATATTTGTCTGCTGCTTCTGCCACATTAAAAGTTCCAAAAACATTATTCTTTATAGCTTCACTTGGACTTTCTTCCATCAATGGTACATGTTTATGAGCTGCCGCATGGAATACTATATCAGGTCTATATTTATTGAATATCACGTCAAGTCTTCTTTTATCTCTTATAGATCCTATAAGCACCTTTAAATCTAAATTTTTATAATTATTTCTAAGCTCATTCTGTATTTCATAAGCATTGTTCTCATATATATCTAATATTATCAGCATCTTTGGACTAAATTTTGCAATCTGCCTGCATAGTTCAGAGCCTATAGAGCCTCCGCCTCCTGTGACAATCACCGTCTTATCTTTTATATATTCCTCTATTCCCTCATTATCAAGCTTTATAGATTCCCTTCCCAAAAGGTCTTCTACTTCTACATTTCTTATTTTGTCTTGAATTGTAGTAGTTGAATTTAAAATCTGATAAAGCCCTGGTATTATCTTAAGTTTGCATCCTGTCTTCTTACATTTTTCTATAATTTTAGCTTTTACTTCGTTAGCTGCAGAAGGCATGGCTATTATTATAGTATCTATATCTTTTTCCTTTGCGATCTTCTCTACATCATCAGTAGTTCCTAGAATCTTTACTCCAAGTATACTTCTTCCTACCTTTATTCTGTCATCATCTACTATAGCTATTGGATTAAACCTTGAGCATTGACTGTTTAATATCTCCCTAAGGATCATATCCCCAGCAGAACCCGCTCCTATTATCAAAGCTCTTTCCTTGTTCTTGCCTTTTTTCATATCCGGTATAAAGGCAAGTCCTCTTCTCCAAAGTCTAAAGCTGACTCTCACACCTATAGTAAATGTCATAGAAAGTATCATAGCTATTATACTTATATTTATTCTTATATATATTCCCAAAAATTTCATAATTGAGTAAACTACAGTTCCAGCAATAAGATTTGCTGCTACAGTACACAAAAATTCGTCTATAGAAGCATACCTCCATAAACTTTCATACAGTCTAAAAATCCAAAAGACTAAAATGTAACCTAACCCTATGAAAAGTATATTTCTTTTCATTAATTCAAAGGCCGCCATATCATTGCTTATAACTAAGAAAAATGATATTAAATACGATAATTCCACTAAAAATAGATCAGCAACCACTAACGCAAATCTTCTCATACCCCTCATTAAAATCCTCCCCCTATAAAATTGTTGTTTATTCTATCTTTAGTTTCTTATTACCTTAATTACACCAATTAAGTAAATTTAATATTTTAAATGTATTCTATTGCCTAAATTCCTATATTTTTACCATTTGTTATTATATTCATAAAATTTCTTATTAATTTACGATTTTTCAATATTTATTATTAATATTACATTTTTTTATATTCTTCTTTATAATTTTAACATTTTTTTAAGAATTAGAACAACTTTCCCCTTATAATAAATTCCACAATTATAAGGTATTTATTATATATTACTCCATTTTCCTCTAAATTACTCAATTTTCTCTATATTTTGCTCTAATGTTTTATTATTCGGTTAGATGTCGTTAAACTTTAGTTTTTTTGAAAATAAAAAAATACCTTCAAATCTTAACATGAGATTTTTATAAGTCCCATGGGACATTAAAGGTATTTTAAATGTAAACTATTTTCTTATTTTTTCGTTTTCCTCTTTATACTCTAATAGGTATGCATTTATTTCTCCGCCTATGAGTAGTATAAATGAACTCAGATAAAGCCACGTCATTAGTATAAGCACTGCTGCTATTCCTCCATAAAGCTTTGAATAGTTGGAAAAATTATTCACGTAAAATGAAAATCCTAAGGAGGTTAAAATCCAGCCCAAAGTTGCTATTAATGCGCCTGGTATTACCTCACTCCATTTTAGTCTTATACACGGTGTGTACCTATATATAAGAGCAAATACCCCAACCATCATTGTTATTATGAAGCTATATCTCAAAAGATTCCAAAGTCTTGTAACAAATCCTGTATAAGTGAGATATTTTAACAGATAATGGCCTATTATATTACCAAATACTAAAAGTATAAGTGATGCTATTATTATAAGAGTGAATACTATGGTAAATAGCATTGCTATTATAAAAACTACTATAAAGTTTCTTGTCTCTTTTTGATTGTACGCTTTATTCATACCCTTCATAACAGCTCTAAATCCTGTAGATGCTGTCCATATTGTAAGGATAAGGGACACTGATAGCAGATTCCCATTTTGATAGGTTACTACACCTTCAACTGTACTCCTTATGAATTCAAAAGCTGTAGTAGGCATAAAAGTTTTTAATGTAACAAGTACAGACTGAGGATCAAGTTTTAGATGTCCTATGAAAGTCATGAGGAATATTAAAAATGGAATAAATGATATTACAAGCCCATATGCTATTTGAGATGTAAGGGCAAATATATCATCCTTCTGTATCCTTCTAAATAAATTTATAAAAAAGTTCCTCTCCATAAATATCCTCCAACTTTCTTCATCTTAGTCCAATGATATTTCATTTAAATCTTCTCATAAAATACCACTGCTTCATCCTTATTGTTCTTAATTTTTAACAGCTTGTTCCAATAGTCAAACACATTTATTATATCATATATTTCATTGAATACCTAGTATCTACAGTATTTCCATTGATTTTCTAAGCTTTTTCAGAAGCCTTTCTTTTAATCTGTAGCAGTGCATATATGGTTTATTGTGAGTCTTTGAGTACTCTCTTATTCCTCCATACCCACAAGAATATATCTCTATAAGAAAATCCCTTTCTTCTTCACTAAGATTCTTCATAAGATTTTTAATCCTTCTTATGTCTTCCTTTAACATACATTGTTCTTCTACATTGCAGTCGCCGGCTAATCGGTCTATGAGCTCATCCTCTCCTTCTTCATCATCTTGATAATTAAGACTGAGACATATACCCATATTTATAGCCCTTGCTCTTTGGGTATAGAAGTAATTTTTCAGGGCTGAATAAACATAACCTTCAACACTTTGATATTTCGATAAATCAATTTTTTTAATAGCTTTCAATATTACAATTATAGCAATCTGATGTATATCATCTTTATCACATCCTGCTATATAGGTAGTTTTTACTATTCTATTTATCATAGGTCCAAAGTATTCTAAAATCTCCTCCCTAGCTTTTTTGTCGCCTTCATTACTTTTTTTAACCAAAAGATGTAAGTCCATTTTTAAACCTCCCATGTTGTTATAAGATTTTTAAGCCTTTAATACCACGCATTACTAATCAGTAATGCTATGTATTTTTTTTAGAAGTTTAATTTCATACTAAAAATATACTAAGCTTACATTTAAGAATTTAAAATTATACTTTTATAAATTTTCCTACCAATAATATAGCCTTATTTCGTCATTTTAGTTCTTGCTTTCCTATAATATATTTATTTACATATAATCGTTCACATTTTTCTAACTTTTAATAACTTTTTTGTAACCACTAGCTAAATATTTATGATAAGATTATTTTTGTACAATTTTTACATACATTTATTATGAGGGGGAATTTTTCAATGAAAGAAGATCCAAAACATAAAAAAAGAAAAGAATCCAAGTCTAAATCCAAAAAAAAATATAAAAAACGTCGAATTTTCTTTGTTATATCACTTCTTCTATTATTTATTGTAGGTATTACCGGATTTTATGTTACAAATAAATTAGGAAAACTTAATAAGGACTCCTCAATTTCAGTATCAAAAGAAGACCTCGGTATAGATAAAACTACTGAAGATACCTTGAATTCCTTTAGTTCTTCTGATGATGTAGTCAACATAGCTCTATTTGGTCTTGATCAAAGAACTGAAGATGAACCTTGCCGTTCTGATGCTATAATTGTGCTTTCCGTAGACACAGCTCATAAAAAATTAAAATTAACTTCTATAATGAGAGACAGCTATGTTAAGATAGACGGACATGGCAAAGATAAGTTAAATCACGCTTACGCTTACGGTGGTCCTCAACTTGCTATAAAAACTATAAACCAGAATTTTAAACTTAATATAACAGATTATGTTTCTATAAATTTCTTTGAATTGGAGAAACTAATTGATGATTTAGGTGGTGTAGTTATTGACGTCAAACCGGCAGAAGTACCTTTTATCAATGATCATATGAAGGAAGTTGCTTCTTTGACTCAAACTCCAGTAACTCCGCTAAGAAATTCAGGTAGCCAAAATTTAAACGGTCGTCAAGCGTTAGCTTATTCTAGGATAAGGTATCAAGGTAATGGTGATTATGAGAGAACCGACAGACAGAGAAAAGTTCTAGAAGCTATTATGCATAAAGTTTTAAATAGCAGCGTATCACAATATCCCGCCTTGCTAGACAAATTAGGACCTCATGTAACTACTAGCTTATCTAATATGGAAATCTTGTCTCTTGGAACTTCCGTAGTTACTAACGGTACTACCAATATAGAACAGGTGCGTTTCCCTTACGACGGGTATTTTAATGACGGCGGAAAAATGATAGGTGAAGTTTGGTATCTTCCATATGATTTAGATGAAACTTCAAGTCAAATTCATGAATACATTTATAACGATAATCTTCCTAAATCTAAATAAAATTTTCTTGACCATCTGTAAAAGTGGATATATAATTATCTTAGATACCCCCTAGGGGTAATGGAGGTGTGTTATGAATATAAAATTTAAAAACGGTACTGCTGAAATTTTAAAATCCGAGTTAAACAAAAAAGGTAAAAGCGCAGTTAGAATAGTTATCCAAGGCATAGGCTGAGGAGGCCCAAAACTTGGTCTTGTTCTGGATGAACAAAAAAATGACGATATGATATTTGAAGTTGATGGCTTAAAAGTTGTAGCCGAAAATGATCTTTCTCCAATGCTATCAAATGCTTTGATAAGTCATCACAAGGGTCTATTTGGAAATAGTTTTAGAGTAAGCAGCGATGCTTCATCTAATTGCTAAAAATTTAAAAATAAAAACCGAGGTGTACACCTCGGTTTTTATTTTTATGAGTGAAGAGTTACAAGCTTCCTGTGATTTATATCCCAAAAATATTTAAACGTGAACAAGGGCTTATGCCTCAGCAAAGCCCTATTTTGCTATACTATTTTAAATACTTCTTAAATCTCTTCACTTCTTCTGAGTCATCACTTGAGTAAGTGCATTTATACTGGATGTCAACGCTTCAAGTTTTCCTTCTATTCTTGTTAAGAGATATATGGAAACAACTATAGGAAACCCTAAATTTGCAATACTTCCAATTAGACTCTCCACATTCTTCACCCCCTATGGGGTATTAACTAAAAACTTTAAAAGTTTATCTATAATATAAAGAAATTTTTCATTCTTTTTAGAAAAATTTTCTTGGGACCCTTCTATAACTCTTCTTCATGGTACTCTGTAACTATCTGTTGTACCAATTTCTTTATTACACTGGCTTGGGCAATTAAAGACATAACTATAAGGAAAGTCCTAATTCTCTCTTCATCTGTTTCTTCAAGATTCAGATCATCTGTTATATCATCTAACATGTTATTATCAAAAAGAGGCGTTCTTAAAAATGCATCAAAACTATTTTTTTGAATATCAGCAAAAACTTTGTAAGCCTTTTCCCATGAGATTATATCATCACTTCTATCATTTATATTATTAAACGCTAATCTAAATACCTTTTTAATTTCCTCTGCAGTAAGTAAAGGTCTCATATAGCTTAGTAAAACCAATTGAACAAGATGTAATTTTGTATATCCTCTTTTCTTTCCGTCCTCTGGTTTAGATATAACATCACTCTTTATATAATTCTGTACTATATTATTTGTATAGTTTTCATTTGTAAATTTGTCATTCAAGTAGTCTATAACTTGTGAAAGAAATAAATCATATTTTGGTAGATCTTCATAAGCTACCATACTGTTATGAGATAGCTCTTCTGCTAGTGACATAACATAATCTATATTAAAATCATGTTTTTCCATTAGGCCCCTCCTTAAAAATATTACTATCATCTTCTGTTGTTTATACTATATAATGTGATATCTTATATTATATACTATGCTAAAAAATATTACCATAGTATAAGTATTATTATAGTTTAATCACTCTTTCATTACAAGAAAATTCGTTTACATTTATTCCTAATCAACAAAATTCTTAATTTAAATTCTAGTTATTTAATACTGTATATTAAAATTATTCACACTAATCCACAGTTAGTCCACAAAACCTGTGTATTATAATCCTTTATTAGCATATTGTATTTATAGTTTTCCACATGGCATCTTCTTTGTCCACATTATCCACATTTTGTATGTGGATAACTTGTTTAAATTTTTTAAATTTTTATTTATTTGTAACCTCTATATTTTATAAAACATACTATATATTGAACAGAAAATATATTTTCCTATTAATGTATAAAAACCATAATATTGAGCAAAATAGAAAATAGAAGTACAAATTCTAAATGTAAAATATCTTTCGACAATGAGATTTTACTTATCCATTAAATTACTATTTTATAGTGAATAATTTTTGTATCTATTCATTAAAATTTCATTTTTCTACTTTATTGTAAAATGATTCCTAAATATTCACTATAAATTAACCTTTTATTCTCATTTTATAATGTTAATTTATATTGACATTACAACAAATTGGTAGTATATTATCTATTGTATGGAAGTTAATAAGAATTTTGTAATTTGATTTCCAAAATTTTTTATTATTTTGACATTTATTTTACTTTTTTAATTGAAGTTAAAACAAGGAGGAACAAGTTTTATGAAATCAACAGGTGTTGTAAGAAGAGTAGATGAATTAGGAAGAATCGTTATCCCAATAGAGTTAAGAAGAACTCTAGATATCGCTGAGAAAGATGCTTTAGAAATATATGTAGATGGAGAGCAAATCATATTAAAGAAATATGAGCCAGCTTGTATATTCTGCGGCGATGCTAAAGATGTTATTAACTACAGGGGTAAGAACATTTGTAAGAATTGCTTAAACGAAATAAAAACTGATAAGTAATTAATATAAATATGCTGTATATTCTTTATATAGCATATTTTTTTATTCTCAAAATCTCTATTAAAATCCACTCTAGACATCTACAAATATAAATATGTAAATGTTTTTATTTTATCTATTTTTTTACCTATTATATTTTTTACCATTTCATTGTGTCAATGTATTTTTATGGTATTATTTTTTCTTATATCTATCTTTTCAAATCTAATTTTTACCATTTTAATTTTCCAATTTTATTTTACTTGTAATTTTGCCCATTTTTTTCACTTGATTTTATTTGTCAAGATCCAATTATTTTACATTTATTAAAATTCTATGTATTTTATAGGATTTTTAACCTGTATTTATTTCTAATATAGTAAAGTAAAATCCTCTCTTTTACAGATAAAAAAAAGCATACTACTTTTACAATATAGTATGCTTATAAACTTCTGATTTTGGAAGACCTCTATCTTTTGCTACTTTTTTGATAGCTTCTTTCTTATTATAACCTTCTTCCATATATCTTTCTATATGCTCGCCAATAGTAAGATCTTTCCAAACAGCTTCTTGTTCCGCTTTTATTTCTTCTAATGTCTTTCCTTCAATTAAAAGCACATATTCTCCTCTTGGTTCTAAAGTTTCATAGTGATTTATTATTTCCTCAAGAGTTCCTCTTATTATTTCTTCATGAAGCTTTGTAAGTTCTCTCGCAACTACCGCTCTTCTATTCCCTAAATGTTCTCTAAGAAAAGTTAATGTCACAATAAGCCTATGAGGAGCTTCGTAAAACACTAATGTTTCCTTTGAATTTTTAACTTCGTCTATTACAGGAATTCTCTCCTTATTTTCTCTAGGTAAGAATCCTCTAAATAAAAATTTAGTTGTATCTAATCCCGAATATACTAAAGCTGTTATTATTGCAGTTGCTCCAGGTAGCACTTCAAAGTCAACATTTTCTTCTATACATCTTTTAACAATAACCTCACCTGGATCTGATATTCCTGGACTTCCCGCATCACTTACCACAGCAATATTATAACCCTCTTGCGCCTTCTTTATAAGTTCTTCAGCTTTTGTTCCTTCATTATATTTATGATAGCTTACTAATGGTTTTTTGATATTAAAGTGATTTAATAATTTGAGACTCTGTCTCGTATCTTCAGCTGCTACTAAATCACAATTTTCTAAAACCTCCAACGCTCTCAATGTTATATCCTTTAAATTTCCTATAGGAGTAGGAACTAAATATATCTTTCCCACTAAATATCATCCTTTCTTTATTTTAGTGAAGAGTTAATTAGTTAATAGTGAATAATTCAGGAGATTTCTTCTCCTGAAGTCGCAGAAATTATGAATTGACCGTTGTCATTAGGACAACATCGTGGAGCAACGCCCTCTAACTCACATAATTTTAGCTATTCCACACCTAACGTCTCTACACAACTCCTCACTATTTACTCTTAATCACCGACCGCAGGTCTCCTCTCTCTTAACTATCTCCCGTAAATCCTCTCAATCTCTTCTGAATACCTTCCATTTTCATCGTAGACATAAAGTGGATTATCCCACTTTAAAAACGCGCCTCCATCTCTCTGACCTTCTATAAGCACCATAGTTGGAGCTTTATCCTTATTGGGATGAATCATTCTCACTCTTTTAGGCTCTATCTTGTATTTTCTCATTAGACAAAAAATATCTATTAGCCTTTCAGGTCTATGTATCATATAAAATCTACCATTATCCTTTAGCAAAATTCTTGCTGCTGCTATAACATCTTCTAAATTACAGCATATTTCATGTCGTGCTATGGCTAGTGCATCCTCTGAATTCTTTATACCTGCTCCGCCTAGTTTATATGGGGGATTTACAGTAACAACATTAGCTTTTTCTATGGATTTTAAAAGCTTTTTATCTTTTAAATCACCATGTATGAAATTAATTCTATGTTGCAGATTGTTAAGTTTTACTGATCGATCCGCCATTTCTACCATGTCCTTCTGTATTTCAAGACCTGTTATGTAATATGCTTCTGTTTTGCCTGCTATTATAAAAGGAATTATTCCTGTTCCCGTACACATGTCTATTACTCTAAACCCTTTTTTAACCTTAGCGAAGTTTGCTAAAAGTACAGCATCAACCCCAAATCTAAAGCCATATTTTTTTTGTATTATCTTTATACCATTTAGTTCTAAATCATCAAGGGATTCATCCTCTTTTAAAAAATCCATATTATCCTCCAGCTTGTTTTCCATCATTAACATAAGACTTATCATTAGTATTATATCCTATATGATACCTCTTTAAAAGATTAAAGGTGGCATCATAAAACTAATAAATCAGTTTATGACACCACCTAAATTTCAAATTATCCTATTATTCTTCTAAATGTCTTTGTATCCGTTCTTCCACCTAACGAACTTATCTTTACAACATCACCAGTTCTTGGCGCATGAATATATTGTCCTCCACCAATGTATATTCCAACATGGTGAGGTGAGCTTGGACTTCCAAAGAACACCAAATCCCCAGCTCTAGCTTCTGAATATGATACAGATCTTCCTTCATTAACTTGAGTATAGGTTGTCCTGCTTAAGCTTATACCTGCTTTTCCAAATACATATTGAGTATATCCTGAACAGTCGAAAGAGTTAGGACCTGTTGCTCCATATACATATTTTTTTCCTTGTAAACTATATGCTATAGACATAACTTGGTTAACCTTTTCTGAAGCATTTCCTGTCCAAGTAGAACCGCTACCACCTCTATCAGCATTAGCTTCTTGAGCTTTTATTCTTTCAACTTTAGTTTTAGCCTTTTCAATTAAATCTACAACTTCACTATCTATAACTTTTATTTGCTTTCTAATTTCTCTTAGAGCAGTTATAGCATTGTTTAGTGCATCTTTTGAACTGTTTGGATCATTTACTACATCTTTTAAATATCCTATCATAAGTCTTTCATTTGCACCTAAGTCAACAGCTATGCTCTTTTTAACAGCTTCTGCTTCTGCAACTAATGGCTCTTGAGCTGCTTTCTTTTCTTCAAAACTCTTAAGCTCTTCATTTAAAGTTACCTTTAACTCTTGAATCTTATTGATATCTCCATTTAAAGATTCTTGCTTTTCTTTTATTTCATTTTGACCCTCAACAACCTTGTCCATCATTTCTTTATCTAAACTCATGATTTTTGAAGTTGCCTGTAGGTTTGATATTAAATCTGAAAAACTAGAAGAATTAAAAATAACGTCAATGTAGCCTGGAGTTCCATTCTTGTATATGGCTCTCATTCTCTTTCCGTATAACTCTTGTTGTTCATCAAGTTGTTTTTGTAAAGCTGCCATTTCATCATGAAGCTCATCTATTTTCTTTTCAATATTCTTTATTTCATTATTCTTTTCATCTATATTTCCTTGAATTCTCTCGCATTGTCCTTGAAGATTTTGAAGCTTAGCTTCTAATTCATTATACTTTGCTTCTGCATCACTATATTTTGATTGTTGTTGTTCTATCTCTTGTCTCTTCTCATTAGAAATGTTTGGCACTGCTGAAGCTATTACGCCTGTTTGCACTATCATCATAGTTGCTATGACTGCCGCTAACATTCTTTTTTTCATTACATCCACCTCTACCTATAGATTTGAGCTCTCCCCAGAGTCTCTTTGTTACTCTCTTGTAACTATTATAACATTAATCATTAAACATTTACAATGTTAATCTGTGCCATAATACGATTTTTTGTAATACTTCTGTAAACAATCTTTAAACATTTCTTATATATTTATTTTTATATGGTTTTATTTTCTATTAGCTTCTATTCATGCCAATCATCTGTAGTATAATATGAATGTAAATTAACTACATTTTTATTTTATATTTGTTTTTAGGGGGAAGAGTTTATGCTTAAGGATTTAATGCTAAACATTAGGTACATATTGTATATATTTATTACGTCAATCTTAATATTGTCACTTTCGTTTGGTTCTATAAAAATTTTAGATACTATAGAATCAAATAATAACTCTCTCTACTCATCGCATCTTTCCAACATAGATATTTTAAATGAATTTTCAAGAAGTATTTTTATTTCCACAAACAATGCATCAAACTATTTATATCTGAATAGTAATAGTGAAATAGCTACAAATTCCAAAAATACACTTATCACGCATATATATAAGGCTGATAAAGCATTTGAGGATATAAAAAAGTCTGACCTTAATAATTATAACTATATATCTTTGTATAATCTCTCTGTCTATTACTCTGAATATAAAACCACCATTTCAAATCTCATTGATGCAGTTGATAATGGAAATAAAGATAAGACTGAAACTCTATATCTTTCACTTAATGATATTTCATCTTCTATATCCACTACAACTATTGAAATTACTAAATCAGTTTTCAAAACCACTAGCGAAAAACATATGTCTAACATTTCAGATTATAACAGTAAAAGAACTCATTTGTTAATTTTTACTTTTTTAATATTATTAGTTTTTATATTTATTGGAATATTTAGTTTTATTCATACAACCAAAGTCTTTAAGAAATGTACAGAGTTTGCAAACAAGATAGCTGAAGGTGATTTGACCCCTAGACTTGATGAAGATGATGATCCAATAATATCAAATTTATATAGTGCTATGAATAAAGCAACTGAAAAAATACGTGAAGCCATATCATCTATGCGTATAGCTTCTACTACTCTAAACAACTCAAGTCTAAAATTGTCTAAAGTTACGGAAGAAATCAAGTCTTCTATAAGCTCAATTAACATTTCTTCTAAAGACATAATTCTTCAAAACTTAAATGATTATAATAAAATAGATAAGATAAAACTTAATTTAGATATGCTTCATTCAAATATGACTATAATTTTGAACAAAACTGCTGATTGTAGATATATTTCATCAAATATAAAACAAAAAACCGAAGCTATAATTTCTGCAAATTCAATTTTTTCAGAAGAACTTAATAGTATATATGCTGAAAAATGTTCTTTACTTAAAACTTCCTTAGAAGAAATTAAACTTATATCATCTCTTCAAAAGCTTACAGATGTTATATATTATATGTCTAAAAAAAGTAATATACTTGCTGCCAATGCTTCTATAGAAGCAGCTCGAAGCAGTGAAAACAACAAGTGCTTTTTAATTGTTGCAGATGAGATTAGAAAACTTTCTATAGAAGCATTTAACATTTCAACTAATGTCCATGAAGTAATAGATAATGTCAATAAAAATATTGACAATTTAAATGTAGGAATTAATGAAGCTATAGATTTTGTAGATGTAAAGATTTATCCTCAAATTAACTCTTTATATCGTAATTCCAGCTCCTGTTTAAATGATTCTAAAAATATAGTATCTATAACTAAATCACTTGATGAACTTATAGAAACTTTATTAAAAACAATTAATGATATGCAAGAATCTATATTAACTATGTCTTCTTTGTCTGAAAACTCAACAGCCAGATCAAATGAAATACTCTTAACTGTAAGTTCATCTTATAGCTGTATAGAAGACATGCATAATCTATCACTAGAAAACACCTCTGTATCAGAAAACCTTGATAAAATGATTAGTTACTTTAAAGTATAGCAAAAGTTATTCAAGTTATTTATTATAACCATAAATTAAAGCCTTTATCATGCTTCAGTTCATGATGAGCATAACTTTAAAATCCTCCTATGCTGTTCTAAATACAACACAGGAGGATTTTAAAAACTCTACTTATATTTCTTTCCCATAAGTCCTTGAATAAATCCTGATCCAATCATAATCACTATAAATATTATAATTATCGTATTGCTGCCACCCATAAAATACTCTATTAAAGTAAGTATAATTCCTATTATTCCCATGACTATATAAAATATCCCGTTGAATTTCATATAATTCTTTAAATCCTTTATTTCTTCCTTACGCTTGTCAATGGCTTTATCCATTGCTTTACCTTTTAAAATCAAAGCTCCGAATATAATAAGCCAAGCACTTGCAAGTGCCATAACTATAGTTACACTTCTCATACTTTATCACTCCTATAAAATAATAAATTCATTTTACTCCTGTTTTTCCTCCTTTACAACCGTGAAGCTAGATTCTAGCCTTATATTCAGTGAATTTTTTTTTATATATTGCACAGAATAATTCTGTGAACTTCCTAAGATTATACTTTAAAATATATGCAATATTTTCTATAATTAATATATTACTAAAAGTTGATAATTTTCATATAATCATCTCTACCTTGGGAATTTCTAATTCATAAATATTAACGGAGGATAATCTTATGAATAAAAAGTATTTAGATTTATTTCAGGCCCTTGTAAAAGCCTACTATAATGACAACTTTGATAAAACTATTGTTTCTATTTTAAATGATAATAATATAGAGAAGGAAAAACTTGCTCAATGTATCTCTCTTCTTTGTGGAGTTAATTTTCCTACAGATGAAAATTTTGTTGAAAATTTAAAATTAGCTATATCATCTTACAAGGCTAATGAAAAAATAGTTTATAAACTTGCAAACACTGAATGTTCTTGTAAATCTGATGGAGAAACTCTCTGTCAAACAGCCTGTCCTTTTAACGCAATTTTAAAAGATCCTATAACAGCAACTACATATATTGATATGGATGCCTGTACTGACTGCGGTTTCTGCATCTCAGCTTGTGAAATGGGAAATCTTATGGATAGAGTTGAATTTCTACCTATTGTAGACATATTGAAAAGCGGCACTCCAGTTATAGCTTCTGTTGCCCCTTCTATCATTGGTCAATTTGGAGAAAACGTATCTATGGATCAGCTTAGAGCTGCTTTTAAAAAGCTTGGCTTCACCGATATGGTGGAAACTGCTTTCTTTGCTGATATGCTTACAATAAAAGAAGCTGTAGAATTTAATCATTTTGTAAAATCTAAAAATGATCTTATGATAACTTCTTGCTGCTGTCCAATGTGGGTTGGTATGCTAAAAAGAGTTTATGAAGATCTAGTTAAATATGTTTCTCCTTCCGTTTCTCCAATGATAGCATCTGGCAGAGTTCTAAAGGCCTTAAATCCAGACTGTAAAGTTGTCTTTGTAGGCCCTTGTATTGCTAAAAAAGCAGAGGCTAAAGAAAAAGATCTTCTAGGAGACATAGACTATGTTCTTACTTTCCAAGAACTTCAAGGAATATTTGATATTCTAGATATTAACCCATCAGAACTTGAAGGAATTCCTTCCTTAGAATATTCTTCAAAAGGAGGTCGTCTCTATGGAAGGGCTGGCGGAGTATCTATAGCTATCGCAGATGCTATAAAAGAACTTTATCCTAATAAATATGACCTTCTTTCAGCTATTCATGTAGATGGAGTTCCAGATTGCAAAGCTATTTTAGATAAAGCTCAATCTGGCAGTCTAGAATCTAACTTTATAGAAGGAATGGGATGTAAAGGCGGATGTGTAGGCGGTCCAAAGGCTATAATCCCAACAGAAGAAGGTAAGAAGATCCTCGATGACTTTGCTCTAGATTCTGCCTATAAAGTTGCTACTCATAGTGAAGTTATGCTTGATATTCTAAAAGATATCGGAATAAACTCTTTAAAAGACTTCAAAGACCCAGAAAAAATAAACATCTTCGAAAGACACTTTTAAATATTAGTGAAGAATGAATAGTCTATGAGTTTTATTTCTATTATTTTCTTTACTCTGATAGTAAATCTTCATATTAATATAATTGTTATTTGTAAAACTCCAAAATACCCAAGGAGAAATTAATACTTATATTTTTCCTTGGGTATTTTTCAAAGGTCATCTATCTATTAACTACTCCCTGTATCTCTTTACTACAAAAGCTCCGTATCCCATGTATATCCAAAACACAGCTGACATTAAATTCATAGAGTAAATTAACGTTGATTCTACAAAACTTATAATTAATATAGAAACTAAAAATGCAAATATCAATTTCACATATCTTAAGTCTTTTTCACTCATTATGCTGTTAAAAGATCTTCTATAAAGCATCCACATAGCATTCATTAAAAAGCACATAAAAGTGACAAATCCCATTATACCATTGGAATATAAAACATCTAAATAAGAATTCTCAACCCTTCTATATTCTAAACTTCCCAAGTCTTGTTCTAATGAATTTTCAATGATTGTTGGAACATTAGCTGCACCAGCTCCTATCATTGGATATTCCACAAAAATAGATGAGAACCCACTTTGCCAAACAGCTTGTCTCTCAGTAAGATATTCTGAGTTTCGTGTAGCAATACCTCCAAAGATTATTCCAAGTGCTACTAAAGACGAAATTATTCTTCTTATAATTTTGTTTGGTATCATCATCATAAATGCTATAACTAAAAATAATAAAGAAGATACCCATACCCCTATGCTTCCTGTATATAACATTGCATATCCTTGAAGTAAAATATTTATTATATAAAATGCAGTAATTCTATTATAGATTCCAACACGTTTCATTGTTGTTATACATATAACCGATAAAACCACGGAAACATAACTTGCCATAGCAGCAGTTTTGTTTATTATATAAAAACCTTTAAAGAATTCTCCTCCTGAATAATCAGTCATAGAAAACGGGAATAAATCCAAATTAAACTTATAAAATATTATTCCTAATAATGTTAGTATAAAAGTTGTACCTATAAAAACAAAATTAATCTTATTTATTTCTTTCTTAATATTTGAAAATCTATTTCTCATGTCAAAACTGTAAAGTACAAAAAGCTGAATCACTGTTATAAAATAAATACCAAAATTTTTATCCTTATTTACATTAATAATACATGTAAGTATTCCTAAAATCATATATGAAAGAAGTACCACATTTTTGAAAAGGCATTTTCCTTTTGAATCATATACATCATAAGCTAAAAGTCCTATCCCCCATAGCATCATAAAAATTGTTACAAAATCAAAAGCTTTAAATCTAAATAGCTCTGTAGCTAAAAATAACGCATATATCAAAAAAGCTCGTTTATAAAAAAATCTCTGCTTTATTATATCCATACGCCTGTATTTAAAATTCATTTTAGTTTTCATCCTTTCCCTGAACCTTATAAATTCCCTTAGCATGCCATACTCTTTCATCTTCTTTAGGCAAAGTCATATAATCTCCATAAATATTAGTCAAAACTCCATCTGGATTATTTGGTCCCCAAAATTCTTTTCCTTCAAAAACTATTTTTTTAAGCGGAAATAAATCGCTTTCTTTGAAGTCATTATCCCATAAAAGCTCTACCCCGTAGTTATAGGATGTTCTCTTTGAATCTTTGCTCCACTTTAAGGTATTATGTGCCATATCATTAAGCTTCTCATAACTTAATGGCTTAAGCACATTATATATTCCTTTCCTTATAGCACCCTTAAGCGACTTATCTTCTTTCAAATTTTTAAACTTTCCTTTTATAAGAAATCCAATAAATTTCTTTTGTATAAATGCTTTAAATTCATTATCAGATAGCTTGTCATAAGGGAATATATCTATATATATGCCTCTATGATAAGGTTCATTCTCCTCACCAAATTCCTCAAATATAGTATTATCTTTTCTAACTTTCAAAGGAATATGGTAAAGTTTGTATCCTTTATCTGTTTCAATACTCTGAAGAAAAAAACCCTTCTTTAATTCTTCTTTTGCTATTGATTTAAACTTTTCATAGTTTCCCCTCGTCATTCCAATATCTAAATCATCATCCCATGGAATAAAGCCCCCATGCCTTATTGCTCCTAAAAGTGTTCCATCAATAAGAAAATACTCTATATGATTTTCTTCACAAATCCTATGAACCTCTTCAAGAATTTCCAGCATCATAAACTGTGCTTCTCTCAATGAGCAAGGTATAAGTTTTTGATCTTTTTCTTTCATTTTCACCCTCATTTAATCTCTATGTTTATATATTTTATTTTTTTCAGTTTAATTTTAATTATATCATATCTATAATATATAGTAAAAATTCTATAGCTTTTATTAATGGCAGTTTTTCCTTAATATAATATTATTTATTCCATTATTTGTTCTTTACCTTTCTAAACCTTTATTTTTTCAAAATATAAGACCGCTCTAAGGAATCTCAGATCCTTCTAGAACGGTCTTCATGATATCAAAGCTAAAATCTCTAAATTTATATCATTCAGCTTTAATTACTTTCTTAAATTGTAGAAATTAAATTATTTGTAGAACTCTACTCTGTATTGTCCTTTTAATCTTTCAACTTCGTTTGCAAAAACTTCTGATTGCTTTTGTTGCATAAGATTATTCTTTATCATATCTGCAACAGCTTCATATGGTTGAACTGCAGCTTCTTTCTTTTCTTCTACTTTTATTAAATGGTATCCAAATTGAGTTTTAACAGGTTCACTTACTTTTCCTAATTCTAAATCAAATGCAGCTTCTTCAAATTCTGGAACCATTCTTCCTCTTGTGAAGAATCCTAAATCTCCACCTTGAGCATTTGATGGACAGCTTGAATATTTCAATGCTGCATCTTCAAAGCTTAAACCTTCATTTATTTCCTTTGCAACTTTTTGTGCCTCTTCCTCATTTTCAACAAGGATATGTTTAGCTCTTACTTGTTCTTGCTCCATAAATTTGTCTCTATTCTTTTCATAAAACTCTTTTGCTTCTTCGTCACTTACAGTAACTTTTGATAATAAATCATTTATAACTACTTGAGTTAATATTTCTTTTTGAAGTCTTTCTACTTGCTCCTTATATAAAGCAGATTCCTCTACTCCATTATCTTTTCCATAGCTGTACATAAGCTCGAAAGATACCATTTGTTGAAGTAATTGTTCTCTTCCCATTGGGCTATCTACATAAGCTTTTCTATCAGCAGGGAATCTGCCAACTGCTTCTTGTATGTCCTTTTCAGTAATTTTAACGCCATTAACTATTGCTAGCACATTATTCTCCATGAAAAATCTCCTTTTTCTCTATCTAATTTGAAAATTTGGACTAACCTTTTCCAAATCTTCTTCCCTTAATGATAACATACTTTATATATCTTGTGCTATACTAAGGGTATTAAATAATTTTAAAGGGTGATTTTATGGAAATTCTAAAAAATGATTGGAAGGATCTTTTAGAGGATGAATTCAAAAGTTCTTATTATCTAAACCTTAGAAAGTTCCTTATATCAGAATACAAAAGCAATATCGTATATCCAAATATGTATGATATTTTTAATGCTCTGCATTATACTCCTTATAATAAAGTTAAAGTGGTCATTTTAGGTCAAGACCCTTACCATGGTCCAAATCAAGCTCATGGATTAAGCTTTTCTGTAAAACCAGGAGTTCCTGCCCCTCCATCTCTTGTTAATATTTATAAAGAGCTTCATACTGACCTTAATTGCTACATACCAAATAACGGATATCTAAAAAAATGGGCAGATCAAGGAATTCTTCTCTTGAATGCAGTTCTTACTGTAAGAGCTGGTGAAGCTAATTCTCATAGAAATAAAGGTTGGGAAAACTTCACTAACAAGATAATTGAATTGGTAAATAGTAAAACAGAACCTGTTGTATTTATTCTGTGGGGTAAAAATGCACAGGAGAAGCAAGCTCTTATAACAAATCCAATACATCATATTATAAAATCTGTGCATCCTAGTCCACTTTCTGCATCTCGTGGATTCTTTGGAAGCAGACCTTTTTCTAAGACTAACGAGTACTTAAAAGCTGATGGTATTGATCCAATAGATTGGCAGATAGAAAATATATAATTAAGTTGAATTTTGAATCTAGGATTTAAAATTTCTTCAATAAAAATAACCTGCATAACGAATTTCAAAACTCATTATGCAGGTTTAATTTTAGGAGTTAGCTTGCTATATTAATTAATTTTTTTCTTCTTTTTATATATCAATGCTATAATCCCAACTCCACTTATAATTGCTACAGCTACTAATAATATTATATTAGTATTGTCTCCTGTCTTAGGAGCATTTGCATCATTGTTTTCTTTATCATTATCGGAATTTTCCTCAACATCATTTTTAAAATCATCATCTGTAATAGCCTTAAGATTATTCTTGGATGCATTCAATTTATTAATTGCTTCACTTATATTTTCATCAGCCAAACCTTCATATATTTTTTTAGCTTCTGTCAACGCTGAAACAAATTCATCTTTACACTGATCTTCATATTTGGTCAAATCTACATTCTCACACTCTTTAATTAGTTCACCTAATTTTACTTTATCTTCTTTTATATTATTAACTAAATTAATCGCTTCATTTAACCCCTTAGCGGATTCATCAATTTCATTTTTAGTTGAGTTTTTCTTATCATATACTGATTCAGCCGTAATTAAAGCATTATTAACCTTTTTTGATATAGAAGATGTAACTCCTTCCAATCCCTTATTGGCTATAAAATCTCTTGCCATATTTATTATGTCTTTTAGCTTTGATTTATCTACTGATCCAACAGCTGGATAAGTTACACTAAACCCTAAAGGGTATAATGTTTTAGCTGGATTCATTATATTTAAATCACCTTCAACATCAGGAATATCTACAGGCAGTTTTCCTGTAGCCCCATATCTTCCAAATATAACTTCTACTCCAGCTATTATATTAGGTCCAAAAGCTGTATTAGTTGGGTATATATCATTTGTTGCATCCATTCCTTTTGCACCATATGCTATTGCTACTGCTTTTACTTTATCGCTTTTGTAGCAAGCAGCTTCATATGGTTTTCCTATACTTAATACTGCACAATCAATATTTTTATCATAACAATAAGCAGCTACGTCATTAGGAAATTTTGTTGCATAATAATCGGATGCCATTTGACCTTGACTTGTAGCTTCTGACACTACAATTACATAATTATACCCATCTATTTTTTCCTTTAGCTCATTGAAACTTTCTGTACTCATAGATTCACTTGTATATCTTTCTGCATTATAAGTTACACTTTCATCTATCAATCCTTCTGCTATAGCCCTTGCTATACCAAGATTTAATCCTGGTATTTCATTATTATATGGTGTTAGAAATAGTATTTTATCCTTGGCCTTAGGTGTGAAAGGAAGAATATTGTCTCTATTCTTTACTACAGTTACAGCATGAGCAGAAATATCTCTTTCTATTGCATGGTTTTTAGCTGATCCAACTTCTGATTTTGCAGCTGCTAATTTTTCTTCCCATGGTGTCGTATCATTATTTAAATTTAAGATTCCCCTATTATATTTAAGTGTTAAAATACGTTTTATTGAAGCATCAAGTTCTTTTATATCAAGAGTTCCATCGTTATATGCTTCAGCTATGCCATCAATAAGTTCTTCAAGTCTTGATATGTCCTTTAAGGAACTCATATCTGCTATAGGAATGTCTAATATATCAACTCCTGCAGCTATTGCTTTTATATTTGCATCTACTGTTCCAAAATTATCAGTAACAGCTCCCATAGTCATAGAGTCTGTTACTATTACCCCTTTAAATCCCATATCATTACGCAGTATATCTGTTAGTATCTTGTGAGACATTGTTGCTGGAAGATATATTTCTCGTCCATCTTTTTTAGAAATGACTTTAGTATCCTCTATTTTAGGATATTGAATATGTGCAGTCATTACTATATCTGTTCCTGAATTTATGCCAGCTTGAAACGGAACAAGCTCACATTTCTTTATTTCATCATAAGATTTGTCTACACGTGGCAGCCCAGTATGCGAGTCAGTGCCTGTGTCTCCATGTCCTGGAAAATGCTTTAAGGTTGTAGATACGTTGCTATCCTGTACTCCTTTTATATATGGTACTACCATTTTAGCTGCAAGTTCTGGATTACTTGAAAAAGAACGAAGCCCTATTACAGGATTCGCAGGATTATTATTCACGTCTGAATCTGGAGCAAAATTAGTATTTATCCCAAGAGCTTTAAGCTCTCTTCCAATAATCGCTCCCGCTGCATGAGTATCTTCTATACTTCCTGTTGCCCCAAGGGCCATGTTTCCAGGTAATGCAGTTCCGCTGTTAAGCCTATATACACTTCCCCCTTCTTGATCAGTTGCAATAATCAAAGGAAGTGTTCCACCAGCATAGTCTTTACTCATAGCAGCTGCTTGTAGATCTTCGGTTAATTTTAGAGATTGTTCTGTATCCACTAAATTTGTGGCAAATAATATAACTGATCCAATATCATAATCTCCAATAATAGATGCTATCTCATCATTTAATGTAGTTACAGATTTAACTTTTGTACCATTTGACATAGTCCAACCACTTCTAAAACTCAACATAAGCTTTTGCCCTATCTTTTGTTTAAGTGTCATTTTACTAATCATTTGGTCAATATAGCTTGATACTTCATTTTCTGTCATTTGATTAGCTGTTGCTTTTAATGTCCTTCCTGAGAAATTCATAAGACTAAGAAACATTGTAGCACTAAGAAACATTGAAATGATCTTTTTCTTTCTCATTTACTTATTCATCTCCTTATAATATTTCTAATTAAAAAAGACCAAAATCATTTGATTTTGATCTGCCTAACTTAACAGTTGTACTCAAACTATATTTTTATTATATACCATTTTACAATATATGTAAATAAATGTTATGGAATTTACACTTTATTTATTACTATTAAATTTTTTATTTAATATATCATACAACAAAAAAACATCTAAACAATTTGTTTAGATGTTTTGGTGGCTGGACCAGGAATCGAACCAGGGACACGAGGATTTTCAGTCCTCTGCTCTACCGACTGAGCTATCCAGCCATATGACCTGGCGACCACCTACTCTCCCACAGAGCCTCCCCTGCAGTACCATCAGCCGTA